>Ga0099825_1000696_pt1 | contig 38111 bp, 13 predicted proteins | sample SiratroredBW_FD_76838 | JGI IMG/M metagenome (GOLD analysis project Ga0099825, IMG submission 76838) | Root nodule microbial communities of legume samples collected from California, USA - Siratro red BW | ecosystem: Host-associated > Plants > Roots > Nodule | place: USA: California | collected...
TAAAAATAAAAAAAAAAAAAAATAAAAAAAAAAAAACATAATATATATATATATATATATATATATATATATATATATATATATATATATATATATATATATATATATTTGGCTTTATATGTTAATGATCTAGTTTTCTATTTTTTTAATTATATTAATTATATAACTAACATTCTTTTATCAGAGAGTAGGTCTCATTAGTAGTTAATTTATTGTATTTACAGGGTATGTTGTGGTGTGGTTTTGTTTGATTTAAGGAAAATCTACCAATGAAACTTGATTGGTAACTTTAACATTTTTTATTATATTTAAAGTATAAAGTATAAATATATATTTAATTAAATTTTATCTTTACTTTAATTAGAATTGTAGTTAGGACAGATATTTTAAGTGGAAAAAAGAATACCAAAATCATTGAAATTCCTTTATCTTAAAGGTTTGGTAATTTTTTAATACATACACTATTAATTTTATTTACAAAATTTGTAAATAATATGATTATTATTTTTCATTTCTAGTGTGAAAGATAAGTCTATTTTTTTTAACATAACTAGTATTGGATGTGAGTCATCATTTATGCAAGTATTACAAATTATTGGACAGAGGTAATTCAACATATAGTTGTATCTAGATTAATTTTGTCAACAATGCATAATAAAACGAGTCAAATGTTTCAAGTAAGACAACAATGGACAATCTATCTTGTCCTAAGAATTATCTACTCCTATCTTAGTTCATATCTTGATAAGCTTTATTAAGTGGCAAATTTTCTCTCACTTATCCTTTGAAAATTCATCATAAAAGTAACATGTTCAATCCATTTTCTAGTCCTTAATCAACATTTTTTTTTTTTGACAAAATATTATTGTTCTCCATATTGTTTTTCATTGGTGTTCAGTGACATGCAAATTTGAATCACCACGAGACATGTTTTCAAAAGATTATTCTCATCAAAACTTTTTGACTTTATCAAGATTCTAGGGTTCACATCACCAAATATTATTTGAAACACAATCATGACTAAAACTCAAGTATTATTTAAAACATTAGTTATTCTGACTAAACAACCTAAAGTATAGCTTGAAACACAATCATTTATAGCTAAAACTTGAGTATTAATTGAAACACAGTTACTCATGACTAAGAGTTTTACAAAACAAGATGTAATCTAAAATATTATAGGATTTTGCTCACTATAAAAAAAACTTATTCTGACAAATACAAAATTTGAATAACATGTTAGTTTGTTAAATGAATATTAACATTATTCTTATAAAGATTAAAGTTACATAGAGATTAAAGCAACAAATCTTATTGCAATCACAATTCTTGACCACTTTATTATATATATTTTTTTAGTTTGGAAGATTTTTTTAAATAGAGAGTTGAGAAAAGAGTTGTCACAAATTCTTTTTTCCTTATTGAGAAACTTCACTTCAAGTCTCCATCTTCAAGCTTTAGTATGTTTATGCATGAATGGAGAAATATATTAAATGTGTTTAATGTAATGTAGTTATTTATTTTTTAAAGAACATCATGGTTGATATAAGGTATGTCATAACTTGTATTGATGTGAAACACAACTTTAACATGTAATTAATGTCACCCATAAATTAAATTATTTATTTTTACAATTTTAAAATTTAATTTTTCAAATATATTGATATTGTCTTCAATTATGTTTTTAATATATTTATTGGAGAAAAAACATCTCTATTATTAATATATTGAAATTGGCATGAATTATTAAAATATGTTTTTCATAAATTAAACTTTTAAATATTATATATGATAATTCTAATAAATTTATATAATATATTAAGTTAAATTTTATTGTTTAAATTGTTCTTAAATTTATTTATTATTTAAAAGCGAAAAATAAACTTAAAAAATTCTAAATTTAAAAAACTTAAAAAAAGATAAAAACCCCAGTCAAGGAAAGTCTATCTCTATCACGGATGTGTCATACAACTTATAAAAAAAATATGAGAATTTTTACGTGCACCAAACGGCTTTGCTTCATTTCAAGAACAGAAACTCGTTTACTTTTTTTTTTTTTTTTCAAATAAAATATCTGAGATTTTCTTTTTCGATTTTTAGTCTATCCAAGGAAGAAAGGAATATTATTTTAAAACGTTAGAGATTTCTCTTATTGTAAATTTTTTACTATGTTTTGTAAATTAAAAAGGCATTATAAAAAATGATATGATATATCTTAATGAAACATTGATACTCCGAATAGTAATTTAACTTCATTTAATAACTGAAAATAATATTATTTTATTAAAATATAATATTTTATTATTAAAAATAAGTGTAATTTGTATATAGTAGTGTCAAAGCGTCTTTATTCTATCTTTAACAACCTAAAACTATCTTTTCTAAATTATGATTATTTTATGTATAATTTTATACTAAATAAAATATTATATTCCCATTCAACAATTAATAAGTTAAATAAATCATTCATTAAAAAATTTAGTTTTACTATAACAAAAATGATTGCAAGAACGTGCGGATTAAACAAATGAGACAGATATTGTTGGAATATCCATAAACGTGAAGCTTTCTTCAATCTTCAGTCAAGACTTTCTCCTATATTCACTTCATAATCATATTTTATGATCTCAAAATCACACGCGAAAATCATTTATACATATATTAAAAAAGTTTTACTATAACTTTATATTAAATTATAAAAAAGAAGTATCCTAGAACCTGCACATTAAAGAAAATGAGAGTGATCTTGTAGGAATACCGAGAAACGTGAACCTTTCTTGAATCTTGAATTAAGACTTTATCGTGTAGTCACGTGACCTCATCATATTTTATGATCTTAAGATCACATTGGGAAGCTACTTCACTATTCTATCTGATTACTTATATTTTTGTATGCTGTTAGATGCAATTCAAACAATAATCATCAAAGTATTCCAAAACCTTTTTATTAGGGTGCTTCTATCACGATCTGATTAAATTTTCTATCAAGAAGTATTTAAAACAAACAACAAACAACGAAGTTACGTTTGACTCCATTTTAATTTAATATAAAATCTAATATTTACAATAAAAAATTATTAAATAAAGAGATGTATTGAAATTTTTGATGATTAGAAGACGTTGTGAAATTTTTATATAATTCTTATTATTTCAAATGTCAGCCTTTCTATTCATATATAACTTTTTTACAAAATATATTGAACATCTTATAATTAAAAGTTGTTAAATAACCAGACATGTTATGAAACTTCGTGTATGATTATTTTTTTATTTTTTCATATGAATGAAATGTTAACTTTTTATTAGTAATGACTTACTTCTTTTTATTATTTTGATCTTAATGTGAATTATACATTGATAATGTGCAATATCTAATTTTTTAAATTAAGTATATATATTATTTTCATATATATATATATATTATTTTTCATATTTATCATCATATTTGTAAAACAGCATTTTTATAATGTATTTTAGTTAGATAACTTAGAATAATAATTCATTTATTTAATGAATTTAAAACTTTTAAGGCAGTGAAGGAAATTGAATTAGATAATTTAAATATGGTGTATTTTAATTTATGAGAATTATTGAAATCTCTTGTCCAAGTATAATGTTAGTTTATTAAATAACCTAAAATATTTTTACTATCCTCTCTCATCATTAGTACTGTTTCATTTGCAAAATCTAGTTTGCTACATAATTTTTACATTAAATTCACTAAAATAACAAATTCTTCCTCTTTTTATCATAATAAAAGTTCTTCTTTGATTGTTTTTAAATATTATTTTATTTTGAAAGTTTAATTTTTTTTTTTAAAATCTCTTAATAAATTTTTATTCTATTTCAAATTAGAGTCATTAAATTAACTACATCATTTTAAAGATTTTCAGATAAATTTTATTTTAACTACAAAGTTTCATCGGAATCATAATTTTATAGTTTTTATAATTTTTTTAAAAATTATATCATATATATTATATCAGATGACATTTCTTATAAAATATGTTAAATTTAAAAATTTAGCTTAACACTCAAAACCTGTTTTTTTTTACTTACCTAGTTCTTTTTGTTATCACTTATCTTGAATTTTGTATTTCACAATATTACAAGAATGTCGATTGTCATTTTGTAAAAAAGAAAAAGAGGCACCTCAGATTTTGTTTGTCGGTCACAAGTATATTTTGTCGATTTATTTGTATGTTTTAACAAATTACTCGGATATATTAAATTTAAAATTGTTAAAAATTAAAATCGTTTATTAAAGTTACTGTGCATCTAATCCGAAATTAGCCGCCCTGCCTTGTTATTAACAACGTGACAATAACAGCCAATAACATGGAAAATTATAACAGGACAAAGAAAAACATTACATAAAATTATAATAATATTATGATACACAACACCACCTTAAATTAAAAGAAATTACATTTACAATTTTTTTAATAAAATCAAATTAATCACATTAAAAAAAATGTTATAATCTTGACCCAATAGTGATGATATTGAAAAATTGCAGCCAGACCAGAAGTGGGGATGGGATACTCTGGTTTTCTGGATATGTTGTTGGCTCCACAAACAAACTTCTCCATAATGTTTCTTCAACACCACCAACAGCTGAGACAGCCTTAAACACTCCAGCACATCAAACTTCTCCTTTCATACCTCTAAACACACAGCAACCAGAATTTTACTATGGGAATACTCTACGACGACGTGGTGATCATAAGCCAGCCACAAAAAGACGGCGACCCAACTGTTGTCACTGTTAATTGCCCTGATAAAACTGGTCTGGGCTGTGATTTGTGCCGGATCATACTCTTATTTGGTCTCAACATAGTCAGAGGAGGTACCCATCTTATAAAATCTCTTTTTTTAATTTCAACTTCAAGGTGATCTTTTTCTTAATTTTTTTTTTTTAATTTTCTGGAATGAAGATGTTTCAACGGATGGGAAATGGTGCTACATAGTGTTCTGGGTAGTTGGGAAACAGAGGACGAGGTGGAGTTTGCTGAAGAAGAGGCTGATTGAGGCATGCCCTTCTTGCTCCTCGGCTTCTGGAATCTCTTATTATCGATCTGACTTGCAGCCCTTCAAGCCTCCCGATGTCTTTCTTTTGAATTTTTGCTGTCATGACCGGAAAGGGCTTTTGCATGGTAATTTTAGGAATTTAAGTCATGAGTTTTTTTGGCACTCTGCATGTTTGTTGTGTTGCTTTGGATGATAGAATTTGGACACTTTGGGTTGGTTTAAGGCGATGCTGATGTTTGATAACTTGATATCTTTATTGTTTCTATTGAAAAGCTTGGTTTTAAACTGGGGTACTGATTCTTGATATTACAAGATATTGTAGACAAATGCTGTTCAATTTGTGATGCAGATTTGGTGACTCCATGGTCCAGATTGCAAATGCATACCGTTTTTAAAACCTTTGCTATCTTAAGATCAAGAATCAACACCTTGTGCATGTCGTAAGATCAAGAATGAACAACACTTTGGGGTTTCCTTTTATGATGAGGCCATTGATGACATATTCTAAAATGCATTCTGATTCTAAAGCTTCATTTTGCACTTATTATTCATTACGCATATGCCTTGCCTGTTGTGCATTTTGCCTACCTTAAAAGACATATTGATTGGAAGTTATCTGGTTTTTTTTGTATTGTTATTTTGACATTAATATTTGGTGGAATTGGTAGACAGAACAAAATGACTGAATGTGTTTATAATGGTAGCAGATGTTACTGAGGTTCTTTGCGAGCTGGAACTCACTATAAAGAAAGTGAAGGTATCTACTACACCTGATGGCAAGGTGATGGATCTGTTTTTCATCACTGATACCAGGTGTACATTTTATATTTGCTTTCCTCTAATTTTTCATTCATTTTTATTGAAACTCTTGATCTATTTGTTAAGACTGCAGTATGCGAATTATCGCCATTTTGGGTTAAATTAACATACATGGTTTGTGGATGAAAAAGAAATTAATCACTTGAACTCCAATAATCTCTATTTTATTTTTAAGTGAGTCCCTTTCACACCATATAGAAATAGGCAAGTGAAGCAACATACAAGTGACAAAGATCTATAAACTTAGTGTATTAAAGTTTTGGGTCAAAAGACGTGTCATGTTCGCTTGCATGTTGGCTTGTGACCTATTGATGAAAATATCTCCTCCTTCCTTTCCATCAGATTGTCCAACAAAACTTTCTAATTATTGTCATCTGGATGGTAATCCTATTCAGTTCTGTTATGAAATGCTTTTTGTTTTGTTCTGGGAATTGTGCTAATACTTCTATATCAAAGTCTTTTATTTAGCTTACCTGTTTCATTTGAGAATGTTGCAAAGTGTTTTATGAGGATGAAAGTTTATTTGATGGTGTCCCATTTGATGAAAATTTCATATCGGTTGAGAGCTTAACTAATGTAGTTTACTCCTTAATCTTGCATCTATGTCAGAGAACTTCTACACACAAAGAAGAGAAAGGACGAAACAATTGAACATCTAACAGAGATTTTGGGAGATGCCATCATTTCTATTGACATAGACTTGGTTGGCCCAGAAATTACAGCTTGTACCCAGGCATCTCCTCTCCTTCCAACTGCAATCACAGAAAATGCCTTTGATTTGGAATTGCCTGATTCGGCTCGTAGCGGAACTCTGAGGTCAGATCATGTTTCTATCACAATGGACAATAAGCTTAGTCCTGCTCACACCCTTGTCCAAATCATGTGCCAAGACCACAAAGGTCTACTTTATGACATCATGAGAACTCTGAAAGACTACAACATTCAGGTACAGAAATTTGAAATCTTAACAATACTACACTTCTTAGAGTTGATTTTATGCTGCTATAAATTGATTTGTCATCAAACCTAGACTTCATTTCATCTTGAATTTGTAGTTTTTGTACTTATATACCTCAAAATTTGCCTTTGTGTTCCTAAGCTTAATGAACACCGGCATACATATACCTAGTCATCTTTAGTATCCTAAGGGTACAACCTTATTTGTCCTTCAACCAGATTTCTTATGGGCGTTTCACTACAAAGCCTAGAGGAAAATGTGAGATTGACTTGTTCATCATGCAAGCAGATGGCAAAAAGATTGTTGACCCAAACAAGCAGAATTCCTTGTCATCACGCCTTAGAATGGAACTCTTTCGACCACTCAGAGTAGCCATTGTGAGTAGGGGCCCGGACACCGAGCTTCTGGTTGCAAATCCAGTGGAGTTATCTGGCAAGGGCCGCCCTCTTGTTTTTCATGATATCACTCTTGCACTCAAAATGCTCGGCACTTGCATCTTTTCGGTAATCACTCATCCTAACACCCTTTTCACTATGTCATAAAAAAATGTAAAATCTGTACTTAATGTCCTTAAGTAAATTTCTTACGTCCTGCTTACCTATGGATTTTTGTCTGTATGTAATCGATAGATAATTTTAGATTAAATACGGATTTTGTACATTATATACAGATTTTTACAGTAGATAAATGCAATTTTTCTTGTAGTGATAACTTCTCCACTTTCTTGAATCATGCTCATTGCTCACAAGTAGAAGTCAGTGTTACTAGATTTCACATACTTCTATGTTTTTTGTTCTAGTAACATTCACAAGTAGAACATTTGTGTTTACTTGTTTTCTACATTGTGGTTCATTGTTATAACAGGCTAAAATTGGGAGACACCTGATTGGAGATCGTGAGTGGGAGGTTTATAGAGTCTTGCTTGATGAAGGGGAGGGTTTATCTTATCCCAGGAGCAAGATTGAGGAGGGAGTTTGGAAAATGCTGATGGGTTGGGAGTAACACATGGTTGCCATGTTCAGAGTGCATCCTTTGGATTGGTTGAACCTCTCTACCTGTGTACAGATAGCTAGCTTTGTCTACTATAGTTTGTTGTTGTTAGACTAAATGTGAAATATGTAGTATGCAAAAGTGGTGGCTTTGCCACATCATGCTTTTGAGCTTTTCTATAACTCTAACTTAATGTATATAAATGAGAAGGCAGTAACAAGTAGAAGACTTTGGAGGAGCGAATTTTGCTCAGAGCTTTTAATTATAAGTGAGAATGAAATCAAATATTGTAAAGTGATTAGTATCCCAGTTCCAGTTCTTTCCTAAACATAGTTTTAAATATTAATTACCCAAATAACGTTCAAATTTAAAATATATTGTTGAAGAAAAAAAAACAATTAGAATGGAAAGACAATAATAATAAATAAAACATTATTGAATTAGTTTAGATGTTGATAAGGTGTCCCCTCCAAGGATAAGGATATTAAAGAAAGGAAAGGATAAAGTTACATGCAGGGATTTTTTGTTTTGTTTTAAATTAAATATCTTTTATAAGATAATTCATCATTGTTTTTTTCGTGCACCGTTGGTGTATCCTAAACCGTTTATAAATAATTAAATGTCGTAATGAAAATTTAAATAAACTTAGAAGTTGCATAGTACAACCAAATAGTGACTAGTTATTCGAAATTAAAATCGTCCTCAAGGATATGAATATGCTACACGTGGTAATTTAATAACCGTCAACATAGTATATGAGTACACGTGTTATATTCATTAGAAAAACAAACAAATAATTGTCAAGGAATCTATACATAGGTACAATATTTTAAAGTGAAAAACTTATGTACTATATTATAAATTTTGAAATATCTAGATCATGGCTAATGAAAATGCACTACGTGTTCTCACACCTTTATGAATAGTCATGTTCATTTACTATTAATTACTTGTAAGTTGTTTCATTCCAAGTTATAAAGATTTAAATTTATGTTTTAGATAATTTATTCTACAACTATTTCACTACTTTTAGACTTTTACTTTTATCTCAATTTAAATTTATGACCCTTTGAGAGTTTCTTTGACACCATACTTTATTGCTTTCCAAATCGTTATATACTATACAAGATATATAAGTTTCTCTATGCATTCTCATTAAACGAAATGATATTTTAGTAACTACAAAAATTAAATTTAATCTTTTTATAGTATATTGTTAATTGAAATTGATTGTTTTATGTAAAATCGGCTAGCTTTTATCATATTCTAAATTGAAGATCTAAGAATTGTTAATCTAAATACCAAGAACTCACAATTATATTTGTTTTGGTTGAATCAAATTCATAAACTAATTAAAAACAAACACTGTAATATTGACATGTGGTTATTTTAGGACTTCCATTTAATAAGTATATGCTTTTGTTTATATATATTTGTGTGTGTATTTATATGTATAAGAATAAAGAATCACATGAAAACTGATATCTCTGGATTTTTTTTTGTTTTCGTTTTCAAATGTCATTATCATACAGAAGCTCCATGTGCGCAATGGTACAAATGAAATGATTCTTTTCATGCCTGTGGTAGATATTTTGGAGCCCTGCGTTCATATTTTGCTTGTAGAATTGGTTCACTGTAGAGGTAGAAATTACCAACTAACCAATTTTATAGAGTGAGTTTGGCAAATAGTATAAGAACTTGTGAATCATTGCAGGGTCTATCCACAAGTAGCTGAATGATACCAAAAGGAAAAACAAAGAGGGGTTGCAAGGTGTGTCTTTTTCTTTCCTTTGGAATTTGGTCCATCATCAACTGTTTTTGACAAGTTGGGGGAGAGAAAATTCATAAGAAAGAAGTGATTTGGAAAACTTGGATTATATGGATTATAGACGGACCAATTTAAACCACCAATCATTGCAAAGAAGAATTCAGAGATATTTTATACTATTTTGTATCTATTAATTAACATGGTTGATTGTGTAATTAGCTAATTACAGTTTCCAGTATATTCCCAATTTGTGAAAGATTGCAGCCACCACACCCCAGAAAGTGATTTCTGCAAATATGACATATAACAGAGTTCCTAGCCTCTCTGAGTGCCAAACATTGATAAACACATGATTCTGAATCCAGTTCACCTGATTCATGGTTTTCATAAAAATTGTCAGCATTTTAGTCACAGCTACTTGAAATCTAACTGAAGAAAAAAAAAAAAAAGATACTTTTTCAGAGTTAAAATTAATTTTAATTTTAAAGTAGAAAGCATCTATACTATAAGTCAAAAGTTGAGGTTCTTACTAGTGAGTTATCTGGATCCTTGTAATACCATCCATTAACAAATGCTGCAAAGATGCCTTGGGCTGCCATAACAAACACTAGCATTGCATTCATTCCTATCCATTCCAAGAGCAAGAATGGAGTACGAAGGCCCCAAACATCTATCTGTTTGATTTTCAGAAATACTATATAAGAATCATAATTAATTATCATTATCAAACAGAACGTAATTAAGCTATCAGATTGAATGGTAACATTGCATAGTCATGAAACTTAATTAATATTTTTACCAGCAAGTAGAATACAGAGAAGACAATTCCAGCTGCCCCAGCTGTGAAACAAACATAGCTGAAGCTGTAGAGTTGCTTGTTGATTGGGATTGCTGCCATATTCCATGGAAATTTTTTGTCACATATTTTCAGCAAAAGTATATATATATATATATATATATAACAAATGTGACATGTCTTAGTGGCCTTACCATCTGTTAAATGAAGGATGATGCCTATGATCAATAAGACAAACCCAAATGAGAGCCATTGCTTGAGCCTCTCGGAATGACCCTGTGAATTTTAAGTAAAAATTTACAAGGAAAAAACTTAGTGTGTGAACAAGTACAAGGGCATGAGACATTATTGTGTAAAGTGTGTAACCTTGAAGTGAATCAAGACATGCCCATAGTGGATGCCAATGACACCAGAGAGGATAGCTGATATGGAACTACATAAAGAGAAAGTGGATGAAAAATTATGTGTGGATTTTTATTGGTTAAAGATCAAATAAGAAAACAAAAAGCAAAATAGAAAGTGGATGAAAAGTTATGTGTAGCCATTGATTTATGTTGGGAATAAAACCTCAACAAGCCTTCCGGTTCAAAAGGAGCACGACACCAAGATGGAGCATTTTTACGTAAAGGGCCTTCAGCTGGAGAACTCAGTGTGCATGCCTGAAAAACGTTTTCTCAAAACATGCATCATTCTACATAAAACTCTCTATATAATTGTTCATAGTAAAAAACTAATATTCCTTAATTATGGTGATTAAGACAAAACTCACCCTTGAGCGTGTCCAAACAGGCTGGGAATAAAGATGATTAATGCCCCAAACTTGTCTGTCCACGTAACCAACCGCGTTACATGCAGGACCTAGGTCTCCTCGCATTCCACATTGGACCTAGAATCAGGAAACTAGCATCAACAAAAGAACATAAACCTAGTAAAAATTTGAGAAAATATTAAGTAATATCTAGAGAGAGATTGTGTACTGTGTATCTCTTTGGTTCGTGGCTGTTATAATCCACAAAACTCCAATCTGGAACGTAGAGGCTGAAGGTTGTAACCATGTAAATCACAAATGCCACAAACCCCCCAAACCTATGTAACACAAATATGTCTCCCATAAGTCATATCAAATTCACAATCCCATTAACTGTTTAGAGAATTTCAACCAAACTTTTTACATATATGAAATGTGTTGCTTTTCTCACCATTGCCATCGATAAGCACTAATAATGGAAAGGTGTCCCGGCTTCAGGGTAGAGGGTCTAAGCTTGGTGGTGTATGTCTCTATTAGAGCAACAACACAGTACACAAGGGCTATTCTCTGCACAGACACAATATGCAGAATCATGGTTACTCAAGAACTGAGTTGTGGAAATTTAGTACAATTCGATCCAAACCTGGAGAATGCCACACCATCGTATAAATCTCATGTCAACTCCATATGATAGATCATCAGGTGCATGAGAATATCCACCTGCGACTCCAATTTATCAATGTTGTCACACATGGAATAGTCTCTTATTGTAAACTGTTTAGCATATTGAATTCAACTACTTTGAATAAAGGAAGATGGGTTTGCATGAATCAATTAATGCATGATATGCATTGATGGTCCTACTGAAATTTCTGTGGCATTAATTGTAAATTAAATATATGCAATGGTAAAAGAATCCTTGAAAGTTTCATTTATTGGCAAATGGTCTAGTACCACTAGTACTTCATAATCTCTGTTGTCAAGTTTGAGTTTAGTCTTGTACAATGAGTATGTTAAAAAAGAGAGCTAGGGAAGTTTTGGTACCTTGCAAAAGAATACCCCAGAAGAGAAGCTTCAATGTCCTAAGGATTATATTCTTCAGAGCATCCTTAACCCTTGGGATTCTCTGTGTTGTCACAAGTTAATACATATGAGTGAATATAAAGAAGTGAGAGAAAGAGAGTAATAGGGATTAAATAATCTTGATCATCAAATCTAGGTACAAAGTAAAACAGTTTGTTGAAACAAGAAGAGCCAACTATAAATAACATCTTATGATAATGCTTCTATGCTGAGAAAAATTAAAAAACAAGAGCATCTACCTTCAGTGCGAGGGCTATAGCAACCCCAACAATGAAAAGAAAGAAAGGCATAACAAAATCAGCCAATGTACATCCATTCCACGGGGAGTGATCAATGCGTGGATAAGCTCCCCCAGCATCATCTACTAGTACCATCAGCTGCACATTTAGCATAAGTAACACAATTACACGCATATACAACAGTTTTCACTCTTCTTTCCTTTTCAAAATATGCATAAACCATGACAAAATAATATATTTAATTACAAATTATCTAACACTAACCACTATGGTGAGACCCCTAAATGCATCAAGGGTTGCAACTCTTTTTGTCTTTTGCTTCACCAATGGTTGCTCTTGCTCCACTATTTGCTGAATGGACTCACCCTCTTGTGTAGCACTCCTTGTGTCTCTGTCATGCTCAATGGATTCTCCATCACCATTGGTTTTTTCAATTTCCTGTTTCAACTCACCATTATGTGGAGTGCTGAGCCCTTCTTCCATTCTTTTAGCTTCATCCATGATACAATATTCACAATTCTTATCCAACCTTTTTGATTCTTCCTTCTTTGGTGGAATCAATCAAAACACTTAGTTGCCAATATATATTCACGCACGTCCACACGAGACAGAAAAATGGTCTTTGGGAGAAAGACAGAAAATGGAACAACATTCTACCCTTTGACTGAGAAACCCTTTCCATTCTAAGCAAAATCAATTTATTTTGTAGAGTGTACGTGAAACGCATGCCTTAAGTTTAACATCATATCTAAGGTGGGTGTTTACATTGCATCTGTTTTAACTAAAAAATAGTTCTTGAGCCAAAAGTTCTGCATAAAAGAGTTTAATCATAAACTTTTTAAACAAACAAATAAAATAATTTTGAATCAACCAACAAGGTGGTGCGTGTGTTAACGAGTATAGCCAGTATTTTGTTTTCTTGTTCCTGCTCCACAAACCAGAATTGCAGTAATCGTATGAGTACGTCATCTAATTGTCAATCTTTCACGACAAAAATCTCTCTTTCTGTCCTCTTGACCAGAATTTCGTAACACTTTTTTTTTTTTTTTTTATATGTTCGTAGATTACCAAGTAAGGCTGTTTTGGTTGGAAGATTTATATTATGGACCGAATCTTGCGTTGGATTTTCAACACATGATTCGTGGCAGTGTTGGGTTTTACCTTATATTGCAGCAGCCCAAAAGAAAACAAATTATCAAAGAAAGGTGGAAGTATCACTAAATAATAGGTATTATCTAGATGGTAGAATTGTTCGTAGTGATATAATATTTTAATATAATCCAAATTATGAATATAAAGCGTCCAAATTAGTACTCGTAATATAGTTTTTTTTTCTTCTAAATATATGCCAATTATAAAGATTAATTAAGAAGAAGGGGTGTTGATGTTCCATAATTCATTTTGCTTTGGTGTCAAATCGTTGGAAGTTGGAAGTATCTTTTGCGTCTGGATTCCAATTATGCTATCAAAGTCATCATATCTTGCTAGCAATTATAGTAACAACATCTTTCGCAATCTTAATCGTTTCGTTTTTAGAATTATTAGACATTAACTTTACACCACTAACTATTTCAATATGATAATGTTAAAAATTATATCCTTTTTATAAGCAGCAAATCATGTGTTCTTTTATGCTTGGATTCAAGAGAAAATAGAAAATAAAAGAAATAGAGGAGTAGAGAGTAAAATGTTGTGGGATGGAAAAAAAGTAAAGAGAGAAGAAAAATAAGTGAAAACTTTGTAGTAGATTTTATTAATGTAATAAAATCATTTATATATTAATATATATAGAAAATAAATTACAATTTAAAAAAAAAATCAAAATATAAATTAGAGTTAAAATAAATTTTAAATTGAAATAAAAATTATTATAAAATTTTACTAAATAAAAAAAATTATATTTCATAATAAAATATATTAAAATAAATTAATTTAAAAAAGTTTGTTTAATTTAATTTTCATTTTGATATTTTCATTTTAATTATTTATTATAATATAAATATAACTATTAATAAAATATAAAACTAATTTATTTTATTTTTTATTTTAATATTTTTATTTTAATTATTTATTTGATATAAATGTATTAATAAAGTGTGAAATTAATTTAATTTAATTTATTTAATTATTTATTTTATTCTAGTATCAATAAAATATTAATAATATAATTATTAAAAATTATTAACGTTTATAATATAAGTGTAAATGATAATAAAGTATTTATAAATATGATTTTAAACTTAATTAATTATGTTGTAAATATTTTAATATATAAATATGATGTTATATATATATATATATATATATATATATAGTTTGGCTAATAGTTTCATCCTGTATTGAAAAGTTTCTTGTTCAAAATATATGTATTTCATGTTTTTGCTTTTGTTTCTTCCGTTTTATTTCTTATATGTTTGTTTGAATCATTAGAAACAAATAAAACATTACAATCAAATATTAGTATAATATAAACATGTATAAATTGTTTGCAACACTTTAACTAGTACAAAACATCATTATTTATGAAATAAAGTAGGATGATAAATATATTTGTTAGGATGGTTTTTCTAAATAATGTGAAACACATATTTTAAATTTAAAAAGTATTTATAAACTTATATATATACAAAGTGTTTTTAGATGTATTACTATACGTGTTCTCTTGCAGCTAGCTATCCAATCAAATGAACAAGTAAATGTGGGAATAATTGTAACAGAAAATATCACCATACAAACGTTTCACTAAATATTTAAACACCTAATCCAATAAAACTTAATCAGACTTAATCAAGAAGGAAAAACCAACTTTATCCTTAACCACACTTTTGAAGGACTCTTTAACATCGTTAACTTGGAAAGAAATGCCCCAATACTTAATCACAGGGAAGATAAGCCAAATTTGATACCTAAATACCTAACACATAATCAAAACAAATCAATATCAATTTCAAACAATGTTTAACCACCAACACTCTCGTTTAGTTTTAAACAAAAAGAAATTAAATTAAATATATACTTGTTTGTAGAGTAAAGATTAGTAAAAAAAATAGCAATTAGTTTTAAACAAAAAAAATTACGTAATTTTGATTGTTTTAGTAGAAATATATATATAATATTTATTTTTACGATAGTCTCCTGTCCATTAGCGTTTGACGTCTTATGTATAATTATCGATTGATTTAGTTGATATAAAAAAAATGCATACTTTTCACCTTTTTTGGTCAAAGGGATTCACTAAACTTGCACAAATTCTATATTATATATATTAAATGAAACAATCAATATTTACTAATCGTCAAAACGATCGTGGCCCATTTTACATATGAAAAGATTATTAAAAGAGAAGTTCACATCATGCATGTTTAACCCCAGATTAAGGGAAGGAGCCATATTGTCTTTAATTAAGAAATGATAATGAGTTTGTGCGTAAAAGCAATTATACTTAGGATATATTTGTAAAAGAAAAATTAGAAAGTTAACTGAGAATGGATACAACTTGGTAGTAGTAAATATTTAATAATTCTAAAGAGTCAGCTTCAAATTGCTGCCCATCACACAATGTGTGGATTTGACCACTGCCCACATCTTTGTTTTGCCATTATATTGCATGCAAGAGAAAAGGATAATAATGGTTACATTAACTCCATTATAGTTAATTTCACCAAATAATCTTACTCTTAGTTTGGATCTTCATTCTTTCCAATTAATATTCAATTGCCCACAAATCCACAATCCTCATCTCCATCAAAGTTTGTTTCATAAAGTTAATAAAAAGATAAAGTGGAATTTTGGAATAGTTGATTGAAAAATTATTTAAGATATAAAGAGCCTCTTACCAAATAATTCTAAGATGAAAAAGATAAAAAGAATTGAAATTAGTTTTTCTATAAATTTAAATTATAAAAAAATTCACATGAATTTTCTTGAAAAATAAAATAGTTTGAACATAAAAAAAGAGTAACACAACTCAGTGAACACCATTCAATTCAAGAAATTTTACCAATATCAACAAATTTTAATATAGTTTATTATTATTAGATAAACACAATTGAATATTGAATATTAAAAATACTTGTGGTTGAGAAAAAAATATTTTAATAGAAATATACATGAAATAGAGTTTCGAGATATATTGAGAAGTAAATTTAAGTGTAATTCAATTTTATAAAACCAAATTATATAATAACATTTGTATTTACTTTTATTTTCTTATTTGATCCAATCATTAGTCCATATTAGATCCCAACCTACAGACTTAAATGTATTAATTAATATTTATGAATGATTATAATTAATATTAATTTAAATTGTCTTAACTAATATTGTTAATAGCTTAAAAAGTCAAATTATTTAACATTCACAAATAAACCACGAGAAAAATAAAAGTTATTTGTAATAAAAATAAAAACCACATATATCCCATAATATGAGAGATATAAAAATATTTCTTATAGTAATTTTTTTATATTTTTACCGTATTAATTATTTAACTGATTATTTTCTTGTTTTACTTCGGATTTTACTAAAAAATGTATAAATGTTACTTTGACTTTTTTCTCAAAATGGTGCAATTTGCACCAGAATTGTCTAAAATGAACAATTTTTTTATTATTAAAATAGGTAAATTATGTCAAATAAACACAATTTCAACCATTTTTTTATTATCTATTCCTTATTGAAATCATACCTACCTGATACTCTTCTTATTAATGAATGTTTAAACTATATATTTTGATTATCATTTTTAAATTAAACATAAATGTATTTATTATAGTTTTAAATTAAACATAAATATATTAATTATGATTTTAAAATTCATAAATATACTCGTTGATATGAAGTCAATAATAAAAAAAATTGTTATTTTTTATTAATACAAAAATAATTTTTGATAAAAAAAATTTATTAAGTGATCCATTTTGATAATAAAATGAATTGTCCAATTTTAGATAATATTAGTGCAAATTGCACTATTTTGGAAAAAAAAACCACTATTTTGGAAAAAAAAAAGCCCTTAATTTTGCTGTGTCTGTTCTCTTTATCTTGTCAACATCCAATATGTAAGTATATAATGGACATTCGTTTCACATTAAATTAGTTTGTCAACATCCACTCTGTAAATATAATTGACATTCATTTCACATGAAATGCCATTTATGTGAGAGTAAATTAGAACTAAATTAGAGGATTTTTTCAGACATTATTATTATTGCTATTAGTCGTGTTTGAATGAGTTATTGATTACATGAACATACTTTGTCTCACCTGGTTGATTAAGTTTTGTATTTTGAAAAACATGTTTTATTAAACTACAGATAACATTGGAATCCCACCCCCATGCAATCACATGACTGTGTTCTGTTAGGACAAATACGTACCATGTGGCTCTCTGATAACAAAAAACAAAACTTCTCAGAAAATAATCATCTTCAATATGACACTTCTTTTGTCTGCTCACGTACAAAACAAACAAAATAAAAAGTTGACTTTTAAGCTTTTCTTTTGAACTGTATATACCAATTTCTCACCACCATCATTTTACTTCTGTGAATCAGACTAATTGGAACTTGTTATTCAACTTTTTCTATAGTTGTTCTAATAAAGAGATATGACTACAAGAATTAGTTATTAAATCTTATTATTGTAAATACGAGTTTTTATTAATATTATTATTCGATTACATCATCAAATGAAGAAAGATAGATGTGATCATGTAAAAATTACCAATAATGTAAACATGTGATACAAAATCGTGTGATAATTTACGGTAAATGACATGACACTAGCAGCATTCTTTCTCCTTTAGACTCAGATTCTTCAAAAACATGTAACAAATGGCAATTCAAGATTCATTAGTGTATCATAATCTATCATTTCATCAACATAAGTATCAAAAAAGAAAATCAATCAAACCTAATGATAAGGAAGCATTGTTTTCACTATCAGTCACAAAAGTATGTAGCTTTAGTCCTATATCCCGTGCTTGAAGAAACGACTATAAACTGCAGAATACCATGTTCTCTGAAATTCTCATATTCCCAAGGTTGCCCACAGAATCCCCTCTCTTCCCTCAATGGCCGGTTCAACTAGCATCTTTTAGTGCTTGTCATATTCTCAAATCATGCACAATTTCTTTCCCCAAGGATTTGAATCTGGTTCCACTTTTGGTGGAGAATCTGGTTACCACAAACTCACTTTTAATGTTTTATCATATAGCATATTAATGCATCCTCTAAATATATATGTCCTTATCCCATACTCAATATACACATACATATTCACACAACTGTGGTTCTAAATCCACAACAAGAGAGAGACTTTGTTTGGTCTTTCCACAGCAAAACAAACCTCTCACTGCACCTTCCTTGTTACCATAATTTCCTCCAAAAATGACAGTGGAAGAAGAGCTAGCAAAAACCAAGGCTTTCATACACCATGTGATCACTGGTCGTTGGTTCATGATCTTTGCCTCATGTCTCATCATGGCGGTTTCAGGGGCAACATACATGTTTGGTTTGTACTCCAACGAGGTCAAATCCTCTCTGGGGTATGACCAGTCCACGCTCAACTTGATAAGCTTCTTCAAGGACCTTGGTGCCAACCTTGGAATTTTCTCTGGGTTGATCAATGAGATAAGCCCCCCTTGGGTTATACTAGCCATGGGAGCCACTATGAACTTTGTTGGCTACTTCATGATATGGCTCTCTGTCACTTCACGCATTGCCAAACCCCAAGTCTGGCAAATGTGTCTCTACTTTTACATTGGTGCCAATTCTCAGTCTTTTGCCAACACTGGTGCTTTGGTGAATTGTGTTCAAAGCTTCCCAAGAAGCCGTGGAAGTGTTATTGGTCTTCTCAAGGGTTATGTGGGGCTAAGTGGTGCTATTTTCACTCAGCTATACCATGCCTTTTATGGTGACAACTCCAAGGCTCTTATCTTCCTCATTGGCTGGCTTCCTGCTGCTATTTCCTTCATTTTCCTTCCAACAGTTAGGGTGTTGAGTATAACCCCACAACCCAGAGAGATCAAGGTTTTTTACCAACTTCTCTATATTTCACTTGGGGTTGCAGGGTTTCTCATGGTGTTGATAGTTATACAGAACAGGTTGAGTTTCACAAGGGTGGAGTACATAGTGGATGGGGTGATGGTTCTTTTCTTGCTTCTTCTCCCACTTGGTATTGTGTTCAAAGAAGAGTTCAAACTTTGGAAGAACCAAAACCAAACCTTCACTGATCATGCAGATGCTGCCTCAGTTATTGAATTGCCACAGCCAGAAGAAGCACTACATCCAGCTGCTGCATCTTCTCAAGGGAAAACCAATTCATGTCTAAAGAACGTTTTCAAACCTCCAAAAAGGGGTGAGGACTACACCATCTTCCAAGCTATTTTCAGCATTGACATGTTGATTCTGTTCATTGCATCAGTGTTTGGTGTGGGAGGAACATTGACGGCTCTTGACAATTTAGGACAGATTGGAAACTCATTGGGGTACCCCAAAAAGAGCCTCACAACTTTTGTGTCTCTTGTGAGCATATGGAATTATCTAGGAAGAGCATCTTCTGGCTTTGCCTCAGAATATTTGTTAGCCAAGTACAAATTCCCTCGTCCCTTGTTGCTCACTCTAGTCATGCTTCTCTCCTGTGTTGGCCATATTCTGATAGCTTTTGGTATCCCAAACTCACTTTATTTCTCTTCAGTGATTATTGGGTTTTGCTTTGGTGCCTTGTGGCCCTTAATGTTTGCCATCATATCTGAAATATTTGGCCTCAAATACTACTCCACTTTATACAATTTAGGTGCTGTGGCAAGCCCTGTTGGATCTTACATTCTGAATGTGAAAATCACCGGTTATTTGTATGACAAAGAGGCTTTGAAGCAGTTGGGAATGAAGGGACTCACAAGGCAAAAGGGGAAGGACTTAACTTGCTTGGGAGTGCAATGCTATAAGATGGCTTTTCTCATAATCACTGCATCAACTTTGGTTGGATGCTTTGTTTCCTTTATTCTGGTGTTAAGGACCAGAGAATTTTACAAAGGTGACATTTATGAGAAGTTCAGAGTTCAACTAGACAAACCAGAGAATCTTTCAACTTTTGGCACCACTTCCACCACCACAAACTTGGCTCAAGAACCAGATAAAATCAATAGCAAATAATGTATGTTCAATGTCTGCAAGCAATTATTTCGCATCAACAATGTTGTAATTTTAAGGACCCAAATGTTCATTAATGTTATTTGTGTACTTAAGCATTGAAAATGTAACATACTTCTATTGTTCACCATGATCTTCTCAAACGTTGAAGTCATTTTACTTTGTGAAAATAAGTGTTATGAAAAAAAAAACATTGATATTCCAACATTTGTTTGCGGTGGCAGAAATCGTGTTCAAGCAAGCTCCTACATTATCTCTCACCGTTGTACAGTTTTCTTAGATGTTCTTTTTTCTGTTTTTATTTAGTTTTTTTTCTTAGACTTATATCTGAACCACGTGAGGTTGAGTGGACAAATTTTCAGCTGTTTGTTGGTTTCAATCAAAATGGAAAAAAAAAAATGTTTGAGCTAATTAAGTTGAGGCCTAAATAAAGAGTTGTTTGGTGAAGGGAATATTAGAGTAAATCCAAAATCTTGTCACGGGACAAGTTTGTTTCAGTCATAAAGTGAAAAAAACGAAAATTCTTAAAACTATATTTCATAAACATTTATACATTATGTTAGGTAGAATTATATTATATTCAACCTAGACCACAGTGAGATTAGATTTTTATATCATTTTGGCAACTGGATGTTTAAGTCAATCTTATAAGATCTACTTGATAAGAGCTACATTATATATATATATATATATATATATATATATATATATATATATATAAATTCAGTTTTATCTTTAATATATAAGAAATCTTCAATAAAAAATAATAAAATATAGTTTTATATTATATAATTTAAAATCAATTTAGATTATCTAATCTGAGATATAATTATAAAAAATTAATTTTAGATTACCCGTTAACCATTCTTAAAAACATGAATATAATCTCCTAGAAGCAACAAATTTAAAATATATTTTCAGATAGAGTATTGAACAACCTGAATCTGAAAGGTATTCAAAGTGTTTTAAAAAGCGTGAAGTCTTTTTATTTATTTAATTAATAAAAGGTATTTCTGTAAATGTCCGACATCAGTAGGATGGCGAAAAAAACTATTGAACACATGAAAGAATGTGGGCCGAAAATTTTATTCCAAAAATGCAAACAAAAATGAAATGCAAAACAGGAAAAACATTAAAATACATAAAAATAAAAAAAAGGTTTAATTCATAATGCATTTTTTATAATTTTCTGTTTTTTCAAAGAATAAAGTTAATTCTACGTTGGCATAAACGATACCGGTCTATGTAGTTAATCAAATAGTTCAAATTTGAATAATGATATTATGAAATAAACTATATTAAAAAAAGTACGTATATATGCATTTAGATTTTTAATATAAATTAATTTTAATTCATAAAAATATTTACAGAAAAGTTTATTAAGCAAAAGAAAGAATAGAAAAGAAAAATACCTATTCATAAAACCTGAATAATCTAGAAGGACATGACAAGACATTAATGGCTCCAACTATTCCCACTAATTCTACTCATGATTATGGGAGATATGATAAAATCAAATAATACCCATCAACTAGAGCAACCTATTAATATCTAATTGATAGAGTTTTCAAACTTAAATAAGAGATATTATAAAATTATATGTGGACGTGTTTTGTTAAACACTCTTAACTAATCATTTAGTCATTTTTAAAGATATATATAGACACACACACATTCAAATTACTCCTAACATTATCAACATTAAAGTGATGTAATATATGTTTGAATAAAAAAAAATTATAAGAGTTTTTAGAAAATAAAATTAATTAAAAGAAAATGGAATAATTTTTTAATAACTAAAATTAGTTTACGTATAAATTAAAAATAACAATTTAAAATACTATGAGATAACATTACCAATTATTTAGAATTTTAAGTTATGAAAAAATTCATTTATTTTGTTATTATTCTCCTCTGAATATGTTTATGGAGAAGTTGGTTGAAACACACTATAGTCTTATTCTTTTTTTTTTTTCTCTTTCAATTGTTTTTATCAATTTCAATTCTTTTAATGTTTCTCGTCCTTTATATATTGTTTACTTTTTGTTAGTTACATATGTCAATAATGGATTCTCAAATATTTTATACAAGATAAAGTTGGATTCTGAGAAGAGCCACTAGTAATTAATTCATCTCACTTAATATTTATTGAATAAAAAAATCTCATAATTAAGAGTAATTTATAAAAAAATCAATAAAAACAATTCTTAATTATTTTTCAATAAAAAAGATAAAAACAAGTATGGAATTTTGGATGTCATTAGAATTAGGATGGTACTGAACTAATTTATTGCTATTCTAGTAGGAAAAGTGAAAATGTTTCAATAAGATATTGAAAAACAAGGACATTAAAACGTGCCCTATACATTATATTCCTACACCTCCATCATTTCTTTTTACACCAATATTGAAAATATCTTTTTAAGCAGCTTTATAAAAAGAGATTCAAGATTAAAAGAGGTTCTTCAACTTTGCTTGAAAGACAAACTGCATAAACCTTTGCTACATCTAACGTCACTTCACAACATTATCACATCATCAGCTAAAAGAAAAAACAAAAATTTCAAAAGATATGAATCACAAAGGGCAAAATGAGTATTTCAAAAAATTTGGAGTATAGGAGTAAAATAAGGACGTGTAAAAAGTAATTATCCACATTCAAATAAAAAATAATGCATTTGATCAGCCAAGGTCCAAGCCCAAGCCACGAAGTGACCACATCCAATAGGCAATTGCAACCACTGAACTTTGTCTATCTAATATTTATGATAGAGAGCAAAATAATTATTTTTTTTACGGAATTGTATTAAATAAATTATAAATTATTTATGATGAAACAAAATTATTAGTGCATTATATAATATTAAATAAGATTGCTTTTAAATACCCTGTAACAATTTTCAACCTAATTCTCTTATTGTCTATAGTAGAACAGTAAAGATTATGCTGTTTATAAACCTAGCCACAACAAATTTAAAAAAAAAAATTAATTAATTAATGATAGTTGACTTAGTAAGTGATAACATAACACGTGACATAGAAGATTGAAAATGGAGCTTTGGTAAAACAAGATTATCATGTTTGTGATGACTGATACTGTACGATTAACCATCCTTCTCAGACTTTGATCATCATTAGACTTTGATTATGTCCGACAATTGTGTTTGTTGAATACACGTTACTTTATTCTCACTTCGCATATTTTCTACTTAATGCTCCACTTCAGATAACACGTACAGATAAAACAAAAATAAGTTAACATTTATTAAATTTTATAAATTATAACGACTTGTATCATAAGAAAAATACACAAATAATATATTATAACTATTTAAATTATTTAATTTAAGTGATGATGTTTAAGAAACATTTCTTAGTAATTATTGCAAATTTTTGCCTAACTCTCTCCAAGAAGAGTTTTTTTTAATAGTCAGTTTATAATTTTTAACTTTTTAAAATAAAGTTATCTTAGCATATTTAATGCTGGAATTGTTGAACTTTTCATGTACAGTCATTTATCTTATCCTATATCCTATATAATGTGAGATTTGAATACATTAAGTCATAAGTTAGACAAATTCTTCCTCCACCCCATACCTTCTTCCTGCACCCCCATATAATTTTTTTATTCCATAACTGCCTTTCATGAAATTACATAAATACCTCTATCTTAATAAAACTCCTTCCCCTTCCCAATCGGATGACCAGGCCATCCGGTTTAATTTTCTGAAAATGAGAACCGGATGCACCCCCCATCCGGTTTACAATTTCAAAAAAAAAATACAAACCGTCCGGTTAAGAGAACTTCGTCCGGTTTAGGTAAGCCATTCGCGACTTCCGTTCCTTCGTTATTCAAAATCTTTCAATTAATCCTTTATAGAAGCATTAGGTAACCAATTTGTGATGTTTATTAGCAATTAGTAGGTGATATTGATGATTAGAGTAGTTGATTTGGGATTTGGAGGGCTGTCGACGGCAAATTTGAGGATTTTCCGATCTGCTGAATTGAGAACCGGTTCACAATTTCAAAAAACAAAGAATAGGGTATTTATGTAATTTCATGAAGGGCAGTCATGGAATACAAAAATTATATGGGGGTGCAGGAAGAGGGTACGAGGGTGGAGGAAGAATTTGTCCATAAATTATCGGTTATGAAACTATTTATATATAAAATATTTGAAATTATCATGAATCTTTTATTTATATTTAATTTTATATTATTTAATGTAAGACTTTCAACTTTACACTTTAAAAAATATTTATATTCTTTATAAAAAAAAGAGGTTCAAAAGTTATTTTAGTTTATTCCTTAACCATTTATTTATTGATGATTTATGTTTTAGTACTTTAAAAAAATTTATATCATTTAAAAAATAATGATAATTATTTATATACATATTTTCTGTTATTATATTTTATTAAGATTTCTTTTGAAAATAAAATTGTGATAAAAATATGAGAATTCAAAATACACCATATGATTGATTATTGATTGATATTGTCTTAATATATTTAAAATGAGAAGAAATTTCTTCTTACCCTTTATACGTAAGGTAAGGTGGAATTATATTTATTTTATTTTTTTCTTCTACTTATTAGATAAAACATTCTGTTGACTTGATGCGAAATATCCAACTAATATATAACATCACATCAATTAACAACTAATATATAAGTTTATCAATTTTTCATGTGATCGATCAGTTATACAAATAATTAATATAAAATATTTATTTTTCATTAGTGAATGTGTTAGTGAAAATATGGAAATTTTAAACTAACTTTTAAATTTCTTTTCAAATGATTATTAGTTTGCAAAATTTCGTCCAAAAATTTTATGAAACTTGAGGTTAGACACCTAAGATAAAAGATTTTGTTTAGATTGATTATTCTTGAAGTACATTCAATACTCTTTAATTATTACAAATAATTATTCATTATTTTTGGTTTATTACAAATAACTTACACATAGCATGATAATTGTAGTAATTTTGATATGTTTGGAGTTCATTTTAAGAAAAGATTTTGTATTCTTTGAAGTATTTTTTTGTTAGTGTAGTACAACTTTTAGGTTTAGTTTAATCTTATACTTTGCATAATCTGCTCTTCTTCAATTTCATAACTTTCTTTTCTAAATATGCTCTTCTTCTCTTTTATAGTTTTCTTTTTTAATACATTATATTTAGAGTTCTGTAATTGTTGTGCTCATTATAATATTGTTGGAAAGTTTGATATAGTCTACTTCAAGTTTTAGATTGTAACTTAATATATTTCTTGAACAATTTTGCTCAATGACAATTGATTTTAAATTAAAATGGTATGAGAGTTTAAATAACTAATTACTAATAAACTCACTTGGTTGACAAATATATTAGGAGAGAAGTGTTATCAATTAATTTTAAGCTAAAATCTATCCAATATGACCTTTTGTCTCATATGCTATCTTACTTTGATAAGAAAAAAAATAAATAACAACATACCTAGAAGATAAGAAAGTTTTAACTTCAAGCATAACATAATAAATTTCTTGATATAAGATATACTAAGTGCCAAATTATTTTATGCTTTTCGCAAAATATGCTTTGGATGACACATGTGAAATCATACTTTATTTGAAACCTGTGTAGTATGCAAACATTTCATATAGTATTTGAAAATGGTGCACATTGCTCACAACTTAAATTTTAAAGCTTTCAAATGAAAGACTTGTATGCAATGTGATACCTTATATAATATACCTTTACCTTTAGGCCTTTAGTATACTTTTTAAGTGTTTAATATACTTTAAGCGTTTATATAACATACCTTTAAACTTTTTCTTCATAACTGAAAATATTATTGCTCTTATTTACTATCATCAAAACTCATGTTTAGAGTTTTATCTAATGGTTTTTATATACTGTCCAACAATTATTTAATGTATTCGACGTCTAAACTAATTTGAATCTAACAAATAAATACACTCTAAAATTAAAAACAATAATTTTTAATTTTTTTGTTATTTTAACTTTATTATTGAGTATTCCTGTATTATTAATTGTTATTCATAATTCAATTAATTTTTATATAATTGTTTACAGTTATTGAAAAATAAATAATGTATAAAAAGTCAAACTATAATATTAAATATTTTTTTTTATATAACTGATATAATTGAAAAAAAAAACTTACAAAATTTTATAAAATATACTTCATACTCAACTATGCCACAAATTTAGCAACTTTGATGCATGCATTTTCTCCAAGACAAATTTATACACAATTTAATCAGGGTTTGTTTATGCTAGTCACTTATAATGAAAATTAAAATTTTATTTTGACAATCTATAAAATAAAAAGATTACATTAGATGATGACAAAAATTATAATTTGTAAAGTAAAACAAAGGGATTGCATCCAAGAACTGTGGTAGTTGATTTACATCTTTTGTGATGAGTGAGTGACATTAGCAGTGCCGAAAGTGATGATCTTGCCAAAAATAGGTAGTGGAAATAGTCATCCATAGCTACATTCATTCATTATCCATGCTTCCCTCAAATGTTGAATGGATCAAAGCTTCTTAGCACATCACCTTATAATCTAAGATACATAACATTATTATATTTATCATTGCTGACCCACATACTTCATAATTGCCCCACACTCTTCTCTATCTGCCATATCATATCCAATTATTCATAAAATAAAATCAATTAAAAAATCTCATTATTTTTTACAAGATTATGAGAATGTGTTTTGGGAGAAAATGAACCACTAAGAAGTTTTCAAAAGAAGATTCATGTGTAGATAGGTAGATACCATGAAGAATCTCACCACATTATAGGATTTGGGTGTGGTTTTGTTTTTAGGCTTTTTACCTCTCACACGTGGCAAAAACAGAGTAACAGAACATGTGGCAGTTAACCACAAAGAGTACTGTATACGACATCAACATGCCACGTGGCGAACTCAGAATCCCTCATTAGTCACTAATGAGCCACGTACATTATAGCAGAGACCAACTCCAACTACACCCAATTACACTCCTGTGGCTTTCAATCATCTCACTCACTTAATCCATTTTCTTCCTTTATCCAATTCAAATTCTAGCATAACGCACCACAAAAATAATAAATAAATAAATAAAAATGCCAAGGGTAAACCAAGTCATGAAGTGTAAACCACTCCAAAAAGCAGAAAACTAAAACCAACTTCAATGGTTCTAATATAAAAATAAAAAATAAATAAGTGATAACTCAAAAATGACTGTTTCCAGAAGCGATTATTGTAATCCATTATAATCACTCACCTCTCTCTAATCCCACTCCTTAATTATCGTTCTCTCTCTATGCTGTTTCTGTGTGCGCCATTCCTTCTCCCTCGCCGGAACACTTCTCCGATCGATCCAACCGTCAATTTCACGGCATTCACACCGGTGATTTCACTTCCATGATTACTCACTCGGATCCGTAGCTTTCACAATCTCCCAACCACTTTCCTTCGCCATTCTCGTTTCTCGCTTTCAGATCCGAATCCCCACGCCGAAATCGGGGGATAAAGAAAGAACCGTTGATACATGGATTAGCATCACCTCGATGAAAACCTTTCCCTCACGCGTCTCACGCAACCACACGTTTTCCTCGTGCACGACCTCGCCTTCGCCACTACGCACCACTTCATTGTCATCGTCATCGTTCAATCCTAGGGTTAGGGTTTCCGTCGCGCCGCAGCAAAATGTTCAAGAAAATCATGAAAGGCGGGCACAAGAAGCCCTCCAAGTCCGACGCAAGCGATCCCGTGCTTGCGCCGTACGCCGCCGCCAACCGCAACTCGCCGGCGGCGCCCTCGCCCAATGTCGTCGTGAACCACGCCTCGCGCGGAGCCGGGGGTGCCGCGCCTCCTAGCTCCGGCACCGCGATGCCGCTCGTGCCCACCCCCGGGGCCATGGAGCCTGTGCCGCCGTTCCGCGATGCGCCGGCCTCTGAGCGGCAGAACCTCTTCCTCCGGAAGCTCCACGTCTGCTGCTACGTCCTTGACTTCTCCGACACGCTGAAGAACGTTAGAGAGAAGGAAATCAAGCGCCAAGCGCTGATGGACCTCGTCGACTTCATCCAATCCGGCTCCGGGAAGATGTCGGAGAATTGCCAGGAGGAGATGATCAGAATGATCTCCGTCAACATTTTCCGGTGCCTCCCTCCGGCGTCTCACGAGAACACCGGCCAGGAACCCACCGATCCTGAAGAGGAGGAACCGAGCTTGGATCCGGCCTGGCCTCACCTTCAGCTCGTCTACGAGCTTCTCCTCAGATACGTGGTTTCCTCCGATACCGATACGAAAATCGCAAAACGATATATTGACCACTCCTTTGTTCTCAAATTGCTTGATTTGTTTGACTCTGAGGACCCGCGGGAGAGGGAGTATTTGAAAACCATACTGCATCGTATATACGGGAAATTCATGGTGCATAGACCCTTTATTAGAAAGGCTATTAACAACATTTTTTATCGGTTCATATATGAGACTGAGCGGCACTCTGGTATTGGGGAGCTTCTGGAGATTCTTGGGAGCATTATTAATGGGTTTGCGCTGCCCATGAAGGAGGAGCACAAGTTGTTTCTGGTGAGGGCGCTTCTGCCTCTGCATAAGCCGAAATCGGTGGCCATGTACCACCAGCAGTTGTCTTACTGCATTACTCAGTTTGTGGAGAAGGATTTCAAGCTGGCAGATACAGTGATTAGGGGGTTGTTGAAGTATTGGCCTCTTACCAATTGCCAGAAGGAGGTTCTCTTCCTTGGAGAACTGGAGGAAGTGCTGGAGGCCACGCAAGGCGCCGAGTTTCAAAAATGCATGGTTCCGCTCTTTAGACAGATTTCACGCTGCCTCAATAGCTCTCACTTTCAGGTTCGTGAATGATTGCCATCTTTTATGATGGTGTTAGTTTGAAGTTGAGATTATGGGTAGCTGTGTTACATTGTTTTTATTTCCGGTTTTGAGTTTGCAATATTACTTATTGAACTGCTACGTTGTATGCTATGATACATTTTACGTTACACATCCAATCTAGCTCTTCTTTTTAACTTGAGGGTTTCTTATTTATAGAATGCGGGGGTTGGGGGGATGTAAGGTTCAGCTGCGTAATCAATGAACTTAAATTGTCTCATTTTTTATGTTTTTTCCTTTTATAGCTCCATAGTGTAGTGAGAGTGAATCCATTTTCTTTTTACAGGAAAGTTTTAAGGTTTAGGGTTTAGGTGCTTTTTATGTCATGCATCTATTGCTGATGCTCCAATAGATAGGAAAAAAAGGGGAAAAAAATTATACTGTCATTACTATTAACGTGAGAAGAGGATTTTTGTTCGAGTTGAATTAATTGTATCCTTGCCTTTCACACATTGAAACCAAAATAGACAGACACATGCACATGCTTTTGCATGTTCAGGGATTTTGACTTCGTTATTGTTCATTGTCTGTTAGTAATTATGATATTGTGTGATTCATATCTCTTTTAAATAGTAAAATACCTGGCACAAAATAAAGATTATATGACTGAGGATATATTTTTGGGGACTATAATGTTAATTTTCTGTTTGTTAAATGCATGTGAAGTTACTGATTTGTCTATGGATTTATTTAAGAAGTCTGGGAGTTATATTATATTTCTTTCTTGTTATCTTTATTTATTATGTCGTGACATGCATGTGATTGTACTCTAAGATTGCTGCAATAATTGAAAACAAATCTTGAGATTGCAGCTGTGCGGAAAATGGTTATAGGATCAAGTGTTCTTTAGTTCCCTGATTTGTTTGGATAAATGCAATACCCTTCTAGATTTAAGATTCCAAACATATTTCCCTGTGATTTAACATGACCGATTGCACTGTGCCCCCTAACAACAAAATTCAAAGTCAAGTTATAGATGGAATCAGTCACTACATTCTAGAAATAGAAACAGTTTGAAAGGACAAAAGAATTCGTAATGAACTTGTGCTCTAAGAAGCTGTCCTTAATTTCCTTAATGGGGCATATTGTCGATGACCTTTGTTTCTCAACTGAATAGAAATGGGAATATTTCAAAGGGACATAACATGTAGTCGTAAGTCATAATCTGCTTGCGTCATCTAACAGCTTCCTTTCCACAAAAAACCCTCCTATGAACACCTGGAAAGGAAATTACTCTTTTATGAGGATAATTATCCAAACTAGTAAACTTGTACCTTCCAATTTTCAGAAATGCCATGTGTTGTAATCTTGCTTTAAATATATTAGAATATAATGATTATTGATATGGCATAATTTTTATTCTTTTAATAGCTGAAGGATAGCGCTTGATGAATTATTTTGGGAGAAATTCACTCATCAATATTGATGTTTGTCTCATTATCATTTACTTCCAAATAATAATGTAGTTACCTATTTTATTCTAATTGGTTAGCATCAAAGCCATGATGAAATTTTATGGCTGTCTCAGTATCAAATCTCCACAGGAATTTATTATTTCCTTTTGTTTCCTTTTCTGGAGTTGAGAATGTTGTTTAATCTTGAGTGTTGTGCTCGTGCATCTATCTGAAAGATGAAAACCAGTCTATTGCATGTTTCTGAACTGTGTTTGAGCGCGCTCTCTGGAATCTAATTAAGCAGTGAAATAACTATTTCTAGGGCTGGCGATTTTAGTCCTTTTTAGTAGATCCAATCTGAAGATTTCTGAAAGCTTTTGCTATTGGTCACTTAGTCAGTAAAATATCTTCCTTGTGCTTGTATGTCTCTAAAGGCAGAAACTATTGTTGTTTATTCCGATGAAGAGGAAATCAGCAACAAGGAAAGAAATAATAGCTGCACTGCTAAAAATATTGGGGGAAGTAATGATGTAATTCGTGAGAGTTAAAACCCATCAGGAAATTACATAGTCTGTGATGTAATAAAGGGCGAGTCCTAGCAGATCAGTAAACGTGGCCTTGGTGACCAGGTGGTCATGGGTTCAAATTCAGAAACAGTTTCTTTGTATATTTAAGGATAAGGTTTTGTACAATTAACCACTTTTGCACCTTCACATCATGAGGAGCCTTGTGAAACGGGTATGTCAGTTTTTGTGATTTACTAGAACTTTAAGGACAGGAAGAGATGAAATTCAAATTCTGATTCTTGTAGAAATTATTTGGTATGATGGGTTTAATTTTCCGGGGGACAACATTTCTGATGCCCAGAAAAGACCATGGACGAAATTCAGTTGTCATAGCACATATAATTTGTTATTTTTTTTAGCCGATGGCAGTGTTTTAAATCCTGGAAAGTGGTGCGTGGCTGCTGGTCCAAAAACGCAAATAGAGGGGATAGCAGGCTAGCTGCCGTATTTATAAGTACGAATTCTCAAAACTGATAAAAAAAATTGCTCAGAATTCATGACACTAATAATTAACAATAAAAAGTTATAGGCATCCTAAACAAAAACATACAAAAAAATACCTAAAAATGTCATTTAAGTTCCTTAGATAGGAATTATCAATCATCTTTTTTGAAATCCAAGTCTTTATCATTTTCACTACTATTGCATTTGTGGATTTCATTTTTGGAAATTGAATCTTAGAAAATAGACTTTAAACATAACTCAATTTCACAAAATTGGTTTGTGAGGTAAGGTTTGTGCCCATATAATTTGGTTATATAATGTGGTATGTCCAACACATTCTCTTACGCGAAGGACTGGACATCTTGAGCATAGGATTAGGAGAACCTGATAGCGGCTGACATGATAGGTTTAACAAACTTAACTAGGATAGACTTTGAATGACTTTGATACTATCTTAGAAAGTGGACTATAAAACGTAACTTAAACTCATAAAATCAGCTTGTAAAGTGAAGTTTACACATACTTATATACTATAATTTGGTTATATCTTTAGTTGATGTGGAATTTCTAACACATTCTCTTATGCTGATGATTGAATATCTCGAGCATTGGACCACGGGGAACTTGATAGCTGCTGACATGATAGGTCTAACAAACGTAATTAGGATAGATTTTGAATGATTTTGATACAATCTTAAAAAATGAATTTTAAGTCTAACTCAACCTCACAAAACCGACTTATAAAGTGAGGTTTGTACTTATATATTATAATTTGGCAATACTTTTAGTCGATGGAGATCTCCTATATTGAAATTCCAAAATAGCTCTAGTCATTCTGCTTGCCACTTTAGCTGCCATAACAGACAAAATAGTGCCTGAATAGTGGCTGGAGAGGACATCTGTTTAGCTCTGCTCCACTCCACTTCAGTACTTTAGTGGTGCTAGTTAAAACCCTATCTATTAGCTTTCTTATTTATATGTAACTGGCTAACATAAGCTTCATTTGGATGCACAAGCCGACCTATTTTGATGGGAAAGGGAGTGGCACCCACATAAGGAAAATTATTTATAGTTTTTAATTAATCCACCTAAAAACATTTTAAGAATCTTAAATATTTATACTGTTTGCAACCCTAAAATAGTATTAGTGGCTCTCTACTTAGTGGCACATTGGAGTTGATCTTCAATTCTTCACAGATCAAGTGTGAATGAATTTAGTTTGTTAGATCATGAGGGTGTTGCAATTGAGCCTTCATTTATTACTTCGTTAATCTTGTTCTTCGTAAGCTTATCTTAGTTTGTCTTGTTCCTCGTAAGCTTATCTTAGTTTGTCTTGTTACTTCTAGTATCATGATGAAGAAGCTGCTGTCTCCTGGTTTCTTATTAAGCCTGGGCATGATTCCACCCCTTTGAAATTGCCAAAGTAACAATCTCATTTTTCGTTTCTTTCACTTATTAGTGAATTGAAGACTGGAAGTTTAAGCTGCCTAATTTTTAAAGTCATAACAGGGGCTTATTTGTAGAGTTGAGGTCAAGAGGGTAGTACGCCTTTCATTGCAAATTTTGTTGCGCTTTTGATTTGAAATTGAGTAAATTACACGCCTCTCCTTCTAGATGCTTAACTTCCACTATCCTCTCTTCTATTTTAAAAAAATAAACTTCTTTAACAAATGAATTTGTTACCCTTCTTTTATCCATTTTAACGTCGATGGTCTTTTTAGAGGAAAGCTTTCCTCTCTTTGTAACTCTGCATCATGGATAACCTGTTTTAAACCCCTATGATCGACTTTGCAACATTATGAGATGATTTGTACATTTTTTTATACTTATAGTGGACATTGTTAAACTTAATTTAATGCATTAATTCATTGTGTTATGTTGAACAATTTTTCTACTCCCTTTTTATTGAAATCATTTAGCTACTAAACTGCAGTATCTTTTAGTTTTTGTTATTTGATGTGAATATTGTTCTTCCCATGCCTTAAAAAGAAGAAAATGGGGAAAATGGGAGAAACATAAAAAGTAAACATCCTGAGCAAACAAGAGACGCTCTTTAACTGATCAAAAGTCATTTGTTGAGTGCCCCATAAAATTTAGTTGAACATCTAATGTCTAAGAATATGGCCTTAGTCAATATAGGAATGATGACTTTTCCATTATTAATGTTTTCGTTAATGAATTTTAAAACAGCTTCTGTAATTAATTATCGAAAATGTTATTCTGAAGTTTTTTAATCATCATAGAGGGTTTAGAACCGTGAGCAGTCAGAACTGATTTTTTTTTACTGTTATTATTTTTCATGGTTTAAATGTTCTTTGAGAAGTCTTTGCGCTTAGCCACACTTATAATTGCAGGTTGCAGAACGAGCCCTCTTTTTGTGGAACAATGAGCATATCGTGAGCTTAATTGCCCAAAACAGGACGGTGATACTACCGATAATATTTGAAGCATTTGAGAAAAACATCTCGAGTCATTGGAATCAGGCAGTACATGGACTGACGGTGAATGTTCGGAAAATGTTCCTGGAAATGGATGCAGAATTGTATGAAGAGTGTCAGCGGCAGCACGCAGAGAAAGAGGCTAAAGCCAAAGATTTAGTAGAGCTGCGGGAACGTAATTGGAAGAGACTGGCAGATGCGGCTGCACAGAACGGAGTTGAGGATATGGTCACAACTTAGCCTTGTTAGTATACTACCACAACTGCAGGTGAGTGTTAAATAGGTTAAGGACCATCATCTTCTCTTATCCGTTTTGGTGCCATTATTTATTGGTTCTCTCTTTTCAGCCTAATTTTTTCTCCTCTTCTATCTTATTATATCAGTTGGATAATTAGCAATTTTAAGAAATCAGTGATTAATGTAACTTATTGGAAGTTGTTAGCAATGTCTGCAGATTAAGAACGTTTTGTGAAATACTTTCTTGTATTTTTCTCCTTTTATAAAGAGAAATACGGAAGATTTTTCTTTTCATTTCTCAAGACAAAATCGCACCTTTTGTTTGTTCTTGAATTCGGCCATTATGATTGGAAATTTGAAGGCATTATGCTGAAAAACCTTCAAAACTAAGGTCGTTTAATAAATGACCAATAAGGAAATTGCTACATTGTCAGAGTCAGAGTAAATGGGTTGCTAAATAATTTTTGGTGTATGAGTTATTTTCAGCACTGCTCAGTTCTATTCAGGTTGCTAGATACCACCAATATTGAGCAATAATCTTTTTAAAAAACCAGAGAACCTTGCTTCCTCCAAAACTGCTGTACAATATCTTTTTATATTATACATGTTTTTTCTTGTTTTCTTTTTTCATCGTTTAAATTAATATTTTTTGTAGGAGTTTCAAACTATTGAAGAGGGTTATGATGTATTTATGTATATAAAAAAGAGGGTTACGATTTGTTTGGGACCAATGAATTTATCAAATTTAAGCTATTTTTTTTAAATGTTTAAATAAGAAGTTTGTAGGGAATATAAATCGGAGTTTTTCTATTTTTAAAATTGGGTTGTTTTTATATATCTTGAAATTTATAACTTTTAAAATTTTAATATATTTTTCGAAATCAATTTATGATAATTCGAACAGTTTTTCATTTTAATTTTATACATATTCTTTTTATAATTTATTATGTAAAAGCTGTTTTTTAACTCAAACAAAGTTATTATTGTAAAATTGGTTTAAATAATTTTTTATTATGATCAATTATGAATATCATATAACTTTTACAACTACTCCAAACAAGCTGACGACATAGAAAAAAAATTTCGGTGAGAAATTATACGAATAGTAGAATAGTGTAATTTAAGAAAAATGTTACATAATATTTTCTGGAGGATATTCTTTTGTAAAAAAGTTATGTTGAAATTTTATTTAACTTGCGCGTTATCCTTAAGGAGGTTATATTAATCCATTCATACAAACTCCATTTTTCTCTGGCAAATTATAAGTAGGCCATTGAATTCTGCACTCCCCATAATTTCAGTATTTTTTTAACGTGGAGGATAATACTGTGTCCGTGTCCTATATCTCTAAATAATTTTATTTAAATAAAAAAACAATTATAACATGTAATAAAAACTTTCTTTCATTGAAATTATATATTCATAAATTCAACATTGTTTGAAATTATTTTAATTCATTTATATGTTTGATAGTTACATACAAACTAAATGTCATAAGCCCAGAAAAAATAAATAAATCATCGTTTGAACTTTAGAAAATAAACTATAAAACATCAGACATACGAACTTATTGGTAGAAACTAAGAAAAAAAATTGATAGAAAAAAATTGTTAAAAAAAAATTGTGAAAAGAGAGATATGAAAAGAAAAGTAGAAGGGTTAAGTAAAATGGTTCTTAATTCAAAGTGTTTAAGATAGTATTGTTAGATTTATGATGCATTGGATAGCTTAAGCAATAAGATATCATTGACCTTAATTTTCTATCTTTTCTTGACAAAAGACATTAACGTTGTGATTTCAAGTCGTCTAGTATAATATCATGTAAAAAAGAGTTAAATATATAAAAAAAGAATTAAATTGTGTATTTAATTATTTTAAAAAAATTATTTACAAAGCTTCGTCCGATATACGTAACCAGTCATGTAATATGAAATGCATTTTTATATATGACTTTTCTTTTTAAGCAATATTTCTAAAGCTGGTAGTACTAAACATGTCCTGATTAGAGAGTTTTTTCTAAACTAGACAAAAGCATATGACAACAAAAGGCAGATAACCTTTTTGAAGTTGATAATGATTTTTTAGAGGATGACTTATAGTGTGGAATAACTTTAGTTCATCTTCCAAGAGATCATTGATGTAAATATGTGCTTTTGAGATCTTCTTATTTAATGTAAGGTGAAGACTTCCTTTACACCACAACATAAGTATAGAGAATTTTTCGTGAAGAATATTAATTTAAAAATTGTGTTTATATTGTTTGATTAAGGCTTCTACTTATTAGACAAAGCAAAAAGAATACATGTTTTATTTGCGTTTGATCATCAAGCGAAACAATTGTATTTGTTATGATCTAATGCTAAGAAAAGGCGTGTGTCTGTCAAACAAAGCACTTTCATGATTTATATTTTGTTGTTTAAGCACTTAATCTAAAGAACATAGGGTTTATTAACTTGATTTTAACACTCAGTTTATCCAAGAATAATTACGTTTCAAATAATACTTAGTGGATTAATCACAAATAGTTGATATCCAAACAATACTCGAGTTTTTAACTAGGAGTGGCTATATGTTCAAATAATACTTGGATCATTTTAGCTAGGAGTGACTGAGATCCAAATAGTACTTGTTTGTATATTTGCATTGTTGATGTGCTTAGTGAAACTTGATCAATAATTTGAGACAGTCTACTGTTTACAGAAGAACCAATACGAAAATACCTCATAAATCTTTCAAATTGTTTATCTTCTTAAACTGAATGTTATTAATCTTCCTCTAACTTAAGAACCAGAGTCTTGCTAAAAACTAATTGTTTCAAAAAGCTTTTAATAGTGTATTTGTCAAACTTAAATATGTGTTTAACAATCTTCACTAGACAATATCCTTAAAAAAATTACTTGACAGATCATCTATTAAAAATACATTTATTCTGTCAGCATCTGAGACGAGTTTTACAAAAAAAATTCATCAAAAAGTTTTAAAGACTATAAATGTTTATTCTTTTATTTTTTGCAAGGGTGGTTCCACTCTCCATCTTTTCTTAAAATGATTTCACAATTATATATCTACATGAAAATATCTTAAGAATGTGCTTAATGATAACACATCTATGTGCTATATTAAAGAGGAAAAATATTATCTGTCTAGCTTTGATAAGTCATGTTGTGCAGGTAAGAATTGTGTAAAGAAATTCACATGCATGTAATGTTGCATAAAAAATATTAAGAAAATAAATAAAAATAATAATAATAATAATATAAATTATTCATCAAACTCAAAATAACGACATCTTTTCCTTCTTGATAGAAATTTATAATTTATATTAATTTTTAAAATTATTTTTGTTAAAAATTATAAATACACATCAAATATAAAGAATTAATATATATATATATATATATATATATATCTATATATATATATATATATATATATATATATATATATATATATATTTATATATATTTATTATATAAATATATATATATATATATAATTAACAATCTATAAACACATAAATAATAAAAAA
>Ga0099825_1000698_pt1 | contig 38106 bp, 14 predicted proteins | sample SiratroredBW_FD_76838 | JGI IMG/M metagenome (GOLD analysis project Ga0099825, IMG submission 76838) | Root nodule microbial communities of legume samples collected from California, USA - Siratro red BW | ecosystem: Host-associated > Plants > Roots > Nodule | place: USA: California | collected...
ATTATTTATTTTTATTTCTTTATATTTTTATAATTATATATATATATATATATATATATATATATATATATATATATATATATATATATATATATATATATATAAGACATAACATTTGAAATAATTCAAAATAATTTAAATTTTAAAATATATTAAAATAATTTTCAATTAAAATATATTAACTCAAAATTATTTCTTAGATTTATTTTGATAAATAATTCAAATTTTCAAATAGATGAATCTTGTTCATCGACGATAGAAACTAGCTTCTGATTATACAACATTCCTTGATTTTATCTTTTAGCATAAGTGTAAATTTATAATTTTATATATTAAATAATTTATTTATGCTTGCACATTTAAATATATATATATATATATCTTATTGTCTTAACACATCTCTTTTACAAAACTTAATAATAATAATAATAATAATATATAATAATATTATAGTGTAAAATAGATCATAGTTGTTAGGATAGTAAAAATAATAGATCCAGTAATGTGCATAGTGATTCTATCTAGTAAAATTAATAAATATGATTATTGTGATCATTGTCCTCAAAAAGTCACTATATTGTTATTAATTATACTTAATTAAAGTAATTGATGGAAAGATTCATGAGAAAAAAATAAAGGAGATCTTATAATAATGAGTTAAATCTACATACAAAATTCACAATCTTAAATCTTAAGACAATGAATTTTTAGATTTTTTTTTTATATTTTGTTCAATTTTTAAATGTATACATAATGTAGGATTCAGACTCACTTATATATCTGCCTAATAGTCATCACAAAATAAATTATAAATCTTTTAAATGAATCTGGTAAAAAATTCTGAATCATATTCTCCGATCATTGATTCTGATTATATTAAATTCTCTCAAATGATTAATTAAGACTTTGATAGTCTTAATGTATTATGATATTTAGATAAAATAAATTATCAAATTCAAATGATGATCCCTTTACATCTTTTTTATGCTAGTTTTCTTTTCATGCTAGTTTTCTTTCAAAGGTGTCTTATATATATGAGTTTTTTTTTTTCAATTTAATTTGTCTTATCTTGCCGTTTGTATAAAATGAAATTTTTAATCTTTTTTATAGTCTGTTAACTTGTTTTTGAAATATTAAATTGTCTAACTCATAAAATATTAAATATTTTGTTGTAAAACTATAAATTTTCAATTTTTGGAATGTTATGCAATATGAAAGTGTGCATTTATAAGAGTGAAAAATAATAATTTCAGGTGATATTTGAACAAATTAAATTTTTATATTTAAAAAACATAGTTTAAATTTTGAAATACATTTCATAAGTCAAAAGTAGTTTATAAAATTCAAAATTACAGATTTTAAAAAAAAATATATATAAGAGGTTTTTTACAAATTAAACTAATTTCTTACAAATAAGAAAATCATTTCATGTTTTTTTTTTTTCTTAGAAGTTTTCATAAAAGAAGTTTGTCCCAATAGGTTTTAAGTCTTCGAATTAAAATTATGCATTTGGACTTATAATACAAGTAGTATTGTCATTGGCCTGCTGTTTTTCTTCTTCGTTTTGGTATATATAATTGTTCATGTTAGTTAACATGTCTTTATCATTTGATGTGTTCTGAAAAAGATCAACCTTCTTGACTATTGTCACAAAAAGAATATCATTGCATATTACCTTTCGCCACACACTTGTCTTGGGAGAAGAATAACTTGAAGGCATGTTTGCTTTTAGAAAAATGGATTCACTTTTTTCCATGCATGAATTTCTGCCCAACTTTCATTTTTTTATGTTATTTTTAAGTTACGTGATTGATTTGAGTATGCTGAGAATATTACCACTACCTTTGCATTCTGTCAAGTGAGTTTCGTTTTCAAACTCATTAATGCATTGTACAAATTTAAAAGAAAACTTATTCTTTAATACCACTTTTCTCAACAACATTTGCTTTACACCGACTGTGTTTTTAATAAAAAGTTATATTATAATAAAATAATAATTTGTACGCAAAATGAGGATGGTGAATCCATCATGATTCTTTAAAAAGTAAACGTAAAGTTCTTTTGGATAAATAGTAGTGTAATTATTTTCTTACTTTAACAAAATATTTATAATATTAATTTATTTACTTTGATATTTTTGTTATAATATATTAAACAAGGATAAAGTATAAATATTAAAAAAGTTAAGTAGTGTTATTTTAAGCTTTAAGGATGACAAATAAATAGAAACAAAAATCTTTAAGAAAAATAGTATACTTGAAATACAACAGAGGAGTATAATTTTAAGTGTCTCTAGTCTATCTGAAATAAAAAAAGATGTCGTGCTTTTAATTTTCTTCTTCCTCTGATAAAATTTGAAATATTATTTTTAGACTTTATTAAATGTACGAATTTTGGTTTTAGTCCATGTAAATGGAAATCACTATTTTTTTCTCTATTTTAGGATAGACAAAATAAGATGTTTTATAGATCGTAATCTTTTAAAGGTATTGTATATTATATAATAACACTAGTAGTAAAATCAATTGGAATAGTCATTTGACTTTTAGTAAACACATTAAGAGTCAAATAATACTAGGGATAAAAAAACAATGATTTTCAATTTTAAAAAGACTAAAAACAAAGAAAAAATTTACAAGAATAAAAACAAAAAAAAAAACACTTGTTTTACAGGCCTAAAAAATATTCAAACAATAAATATAATGTAAAAAATATATCATTTAAACATATTTAAGTAATTTTGAATAATTTAAAATTAGTTTACTTAGTAGAATATTGTTTTAATGATAAACTACCAATACTTTATCAAGTTTAATATTATTGTAAGGTTTAATTACAAATTAATTTGGTTGAAAAATTAAAATTTGTATTTGATATATTGAACAATTAACTAAAAAAAATGATGACTTAGTTTCATAATAATAAAAAAAAACTTATGCAACATCCTATTATCAAAGCAATCACAATCAATAAACAATTGATCAATATTATAAAAGTAATTATTAGTTTGACTTATAATAGATGTAATTTTGTAATTTGTCTTTTGTTTTTTTTTCTTCCTTTTTGGTTTATATTTATCTTTATTAGTTAGCACGTCTATATCATTTGGTATGTGCTGGACAGATAAATATTTTTGCTTCAATTCCCCGCTATCTCAAAGGAGAAAAAAACCATCACAATTTAAAATAATAATTTTTAACTGTCAAAACCTGTCTTGATTGAGAAATAAGACCAAACTAAAATTAAAAAATAATAATAATAGATCAAGCGGAAATAAAATTGAAATTAAAATTACAAGAACAAAGTTTTACTTCTTGGTAATTTTTCTTCTTTTGACCATAAGTGAAATTAGTAGGGCAAGTCATTTATCAGTGGAATTTATTCTAATCTTTAATTAAATTTAATTGGATTAAGTGGTCTTGTGTTGAATGGAGTTCATTCAGTTCTAAATTTATTTATCAAATTAAAAATGGGTGTGCTAAATAATACTCAATAATCTAACTCATTAAAATATAATTAAGTTAAATTGGGTTGGGGTTGGGTTGAAGTGAAACTTTAAGAGATTGGTTAAAGTAAAATTAAATTTCAATTACCATTAATTATTTTAATTAGGTTTCAAACTTTGACTCTTGTAAATAGAAAAATTTGTAAATAGAATATAAGTGCTCCAAAGGAGATTAGCTAAGATCACTGACCTAGACTAATTCCATTTATATGCATGCCAAAAAAACTGAAACTTTATAAATACCTTGAGACAAAATAATTATTTTTCCAGAATACTATTTTATTTTTTTTTACCCCAACAGCATATTTATAAAAAAAAATTACTCAAATATTTTGGTTCAGAATTTGATTTTCAGAAAATCGAATTTTGAATGTAATTGAACGAAATTTAGTCAGGATACTAGTTAGAATTCATTCCGGAAACTCGAATTCCAAATGAACTTTTAATCTTTTTTTATTTATTTAAAAATAAGGGAATATAGTTTTTAAATTTTAAAATAAAAAAGTTTTAGTTTAAAAAGAAATATTTCGAATAAAAATATAGAAAAATATATATTCTAAAAATAAATATATTAATTAAAAATAATAATTTATAAAAATACTTATATTATAAATAATTATTTAGAAAATATTATAATCTAAAAAATAATTATTTTAAGAAATAATCAATTGCAAAATAAAAAATGTGAAAAATTATTTTTTTAGAAAATTAAATATTTAGAGAAGTAATTATTTAGTTTTTTATTGAATTAAAAAAACTAATATTAATAAGTATTTATTTATAAATAACATACACATGCAGGAAATGTGAATGTAAAAATGTAAAAATAAATATTACGTTAAAAAAATATTCTAAGTCAAATTTTAATTTTATTTATATAATGTTAAAATTTATTTTTAATCGTACACATACTTTCTTAATAAAAATTATTTTTATAAATTATTATTTTCTTTAAATAATTATCCATTTATGAATACTTTAATTATTATATTTATTATTCACAAATCAATAATTGAAATTATATAAAACACTTTACAATATTTTTTTAAAATTCTTTCTTTCCTTTTTTTTCTATTAAATTTTTCAAACCAAAATATAAAAAAATATTTCAAAATTTATAAATATTTTTTTCTAACAATATTTTTATGTACATATTTTTCTAAAAAATTATTCCTCAAAATATACGTTTTTATAAAAATTATTTCTTCAAATAATTACTTTTTTAATCTATATAATAATTTTTTAAATTACTTTCTTAAAAACCCAAATTATAAATTTTCGTTCCTTCATTGTTAAATAAAACACAAAAAAATTAAACCAACTTAGTCTAACTGATATTCTAATCAAAATTCACCCAACCAGCATAATGAACCCAACCAATTATGTTGCTTAAAAATTTGGAATGCTTATTAATTATGGACATCTATAATTAATTATAGAACTATTTTTTAATTAAAAAATAATATATGAATAAATAAATAAACCATTTTTTAAAAATTAATGTTTTTTTATTGTTTCAACCAAACAAATTTTTTTCTCCTTCATCAGATTGCAAAAATGACACTAGAAGACAACCCTTCAATCCTAGAGTTTCCTCCAATGAAAAACCATCCTCTTTCACCATTGTTCAAAATACAAACTTTTTCTGAACTTAGCCCAGCCATCATTTTTTCCACATAAAACGAAAGAGAACATAAAGAAGAAAGGGCAATTGCTTGCTGCACCCATCACTTTTATGTAATACCAAAAGTGCCTTTAGCTGAATATACTAAAGGACAAAGTGGTTCACTGAGTGGTGGTGACGGTAGATTTTTCGGCAAGCACAGTGGTAGAGGGTGTTACAACAATCTTATCTTGTAACCTTCTTTTGCAGCGTTGAATATAGGTAAGGTATTTTATTTTGCTTGGTTTAGGCATGGTGCAGAGGTGCAGGATTCGAGTTTTCATTTAACGATTATGGAAAACGAAATCCATAATAAAATGTAGGTGAGTTAAATACGTTATAGAAAACATTTTTCGTAGAAAATTGTGTTACGAAAACTATTGTCCGTAAGTGAGGGGGTGTGAGATGAATGTCTACGGAAATTATTTTTCGTAAGAGGATAAAATAATTACAGAAAAAATTTTCCATAAGAGAAATTGTTTGTTACAGAAAACGTTTTTCATAAGAGGACATTCAGTTTATGGAAAACTTTTTCCATAGAAGGAGAAGTACATTATGGAAAACGATTTCCATAAGAGGAACAAAAAGTCTCTTACGAAAATCCTTTTCCATAATGCACTTCTCCTTCTATGAAAAAGATTTTCCATAAACTGAATGAAAACGTCTTCTGTAGCAACATACAACATATTTCTCTTATGGACAACTTTTTCTGTAATTACTTTCTCCTCTTATGGAAAATAGTTTTCGTAGGCACTCATCTAACACCCCCACTTAAGGAAAACAGTTTCCATAATACAATAATCTTTTACAGAAAATATTTTCCATAATATATTTAACTCACCCACATTCTATTACGAATTTCATTTTCCGTAATTGTCAAGTGAAAAATCGAATCTTGCATCTCTATATCATGCCTAAACCACGCAAAATAAAATAACTTACCTACATTGAACGTTGCAGGAGAAGGTTGCAGGAGAAGATTGTTGCAACACCCTCTACCACTGTACTCGCCGGAAAATCTACCATCACCACCACTTAGTGAACCACTTTGCCCTTTAATATATTCTGCCAAGGACAGTTTTGGTATTACATAAAAGTGATGGGGTACAAAAAGCAATTGTGAGGTGCAGGAAGCAATTACCATAAGAAAGATCTAAGGAAATGAAGCTAGAAATATCAGACGAAGATCGAAAAGAATTTGGTTGAGTCATATTTTGAACCAAATGTTGCACGCTTTCAGCCCGCACCTTCATACTCTTTTCTTGCACCTCCATAAAATAATTAAAATACCGTTTTATCTTTTTCATCTTCTCAACTCTACCTTTCTTCATTTTCTTTTATTTTATAATTTTTTAAATAATTTTTTACTTTTTAAATTCCGAAATACATAAAATGGTATTTTAGATAGTGTAATTTAAAATATAAAAAAATTATTCTAAATTACATGATTCGAAATACAAATTTATATTTCGAATGATGTAAATTGAAATGTATTTTTAATTATAAAATTAAAATATAGAAATTTGTGTTTTAGATTATGTAATTTAGAATATATTTTTTTATGTTTTAAATTATATAATTTGAAATAAAAAAATTGAATTTCGAAAATCTAAAATACAAATTTTGAAAGGTTATTTTTGTATTTTTCAAATTATGGAGGTGTAGGAAGAATATGGGCCTTAGTTTAGACCTCTTATCCAGCAGTATTCATTGGCAACTGCTTATTGCACCCTTCATTTGCTTCCTACACCCCATCAAAGAAAGGAAATGTCTGACAAACCCTTGAGGATTTATATGTAAAGGCAGGAAGGTTCTTGGTGACAGCCACTGCGCAATATTGATGGATGTGTTGCGGAGGTCATCGTCATTGAGGTGTGTGTTGGTGGAGGTGAAGGTATTTGATTGGTCATGTTTTCGTGGTTTCAAGGGTTATGAAGAACATGCAAGGGTTATGAAGAACATGCTTGATGTTTTGTTGGTTTGATTGTGTTTCCATACATCTAATATATTTTTAGATCACTTAAGAGTTGAAGTTCAAGGTCAGTTTAATATATCTTCCTTACTTGATCTATCAAGGCATATTTTTAAGAAAAAATTGTGACGAAGCTCTGAGTTCTAGAACAGACAATACTTTTGATGCGGTGATTGACTCTAGTGATGTTATCTTAACGGACTTGAGGTTGGAACATTGGCGTTGTCTATGGGAATCCATTCCCATAGCCTTCGACCTTGGAGGCTTGTTTTGGTACATCCAATATAGTCTTATATCGCTTAGAATTCAAGGCCAAGGTCAATTTAAATACATCTTTTTTCCCTAACCTACTGAGACACCTTTTAAGAAATAAACCGTAACAGAATTCCGAATTCCAAAGCGGAAAATACCTTGAATGTGGTGGATGCGGTGATTAACTCTAATAATATCATCTCAACATACTTAAAGTCAAAACAAGTTGTGTTTGTAGCAATTCAAGACAAGTTTTGTGGTGGTTCTGCAGAAGGTTTTTTTAAAGGTGATGCTGTTAGAGTTACAAAAGGTGTGATATCAACTTTTTTTTCTGTTTATGAAAAAATTGTGAAATTCTCTTTATGGAAGTTTTTTTTTAATTGTATTCTGGAATGACCTTTTCGGAATATATTTCTAGAAACTGCATTCCAGAACTCAAATTCAACTTTCATAAACAATATTTTGGAACTTTTTTTACACCCCGAAAATTAATTCTAAAAACCAAATTTTAAAATCAGTTTTATACCTCCAAAATTCATTCCAGAATATCAATTCTTGAAGTCATTTTTACATCTCAAAAATTCATTTTGTAATGTTAATTTCGAAAGTCACTTTTAAACTCTTAAAATTTATTCCAAAATATCAATTCTAAAAGTCTATTCGTAAAAGTCAAGACGGGCACTTTAAAAAGGGGTACAGGAAGTAAATGAGGAGTTGCAAAAAGAAATCGCCGCATTCATTTCCCAATAAATAAGTTTGCATGGTAGATTTCTTTCTTAAAAAAAGGTTGTAGTAAATCATTAATTATGGTGTAAAGTTATATATTACTAAGTAATGTTTTATTTATATATTGCCATTATTTATGGTGTAAACTTAAGTAGAAGTGAATAACAAGTCAGCAACAAAATTATATATATATATAGAAAGGCTCTAATTTGGCTTAAATATCTAAATTCAGTGTCCCATGTGAAGACTCAATTTCTTTGTCAGTAACAATGAGCAAACACACATTAGCTACTATCTACTCTCCCAGGCTATTCAATTATTCGGTGTGACACTTGAAATTATCCCAAAATTAGAGGGACAGCACGTCGCGGTGTGTGGAAAATAAGACAAATCTTCCCACTGGCATGTACTCTAAAATTTGGAGCTGCAAGAAGACAGCATCTTCTAGATAATAATTGAAATTTAACACCAAAGACTCACCTTTCAATGCCAGCGCAGCATAGAAATATCTAGTAGATTGATATTTACACTTATCATTAACACTCTGTTTGCTTTAAGGGTTCTGTTTGCTTGAAAGGTTTCACGTTTCACGGTTACTCAGGAAAGAAAAGGGAGTTGTATCTGCGTTTATTTCTGAAGATGTGTTTTGATTTGCATACGTAAAAGTGAAGAAGAAAATTTGCAACGACAAAGAAAGTAATTCAAAGTCCTAACAAAAAGCATAAAAATATGATTTTAACGTTAAAAAAATATACATATAATCTATCCTATGTAATGAATAATTAATTATGTATATATCTTTTTACGGATAATCGATTGTCTTCCATAAATGTATAATTTACACTAAACAATCATAAATATTTATAATTATGAATTATGAATGTATAAGACTATATCAAAATATCAGTGTAACTTAGATGATAAATGAATAATAAGAATAGTAATAATAATAATAATAATAATTTATTTTTTATTTTAAAATAATTGACAATTTTATTAAAAATAGACAATTAATAACATTTCAAATTAAAATAATTTAAACCCTAAACTCAAATTTATATTTTTACAATTTTGTTAATAAAAAAATAATCATTTATATGATTGATCATATTTTATTGTAAATTAAATTTAACTTTATATTTTCAATTTTTTCAAAAGCAAATAATTTTATATTTTATTTTTAATTATTTTTTATTATAAATATAAATTTATAAACTTTTAATTTTATCAATTAAAAAAATTATAATTTTAATTATATCTATCGTATTAATTACCAATTCTTTTTTTTTTCCTGATCCAAATAAAGAGATATTTTCATCTCAACCCATCTCAACTTATCTTCACTTCTTCAAATAAAAATAACAAAAATCTAAGACTTTAAGTAGTATAAAAGGCACTGGCTCTATCCCCTGAGGGGCTTGCTAAGTATGAGAGGGCCCCAGCAGTAGAAAAAGCAGGTGTGAAGAAAACCCCGATTGAGAAAGCACCAGTTGAGAAAGCAGCCGTGTATAAGGCACCATATGGAAAGCCACCATATGGAAAGCCACCCCTGCATGAGTCTCAATATGACGAGGTATTTCCGGATCCTTACGGGATACCAACTCCTCCAGTTGTCGACCCACCAGGTTACGGGCCACCAAACCGTAACTGATGACACCCGTTTCTGATGCACACCTATTACAACCATTACAAATAATCCAAAGGATTACTCTTACTTTCTTGCTTTCAACCTCTTTTTTCTTTTTTTTTCTTCCGTCTCTATGCATGAATGTAAAATGGATAAAATATCTGCGCTTCAAGTTATCAATAGAAAAGTCTCTTAAGACTCCTCATATTAATTGTCTCGCCTGATTAATTCTTAATCCTGCGCAATCTCCTACATTCTTGTCGTGCCACGGAGGTGCATGAAACTTTGTGTGAAAGCGGTGTCGGAAGAAGTGGTTAATGAAGGTCTCTTGTTTGGTATTTACTGAAGTGCATGCACCTAAACTAAGATAAGATTACGTTGCAGGAGATTGAACTGAGTCAAAAAGTTTTAAGAGTATATGTATATATGCTACAAAGTTCTCCATCTATATTCTTTAACATAGAAAAAAAATAAGGAAAAACTATCAATTTCTAGTAAAATAAATTTAACTTATAAATAAAAATTTGCCATAAAGATTTTAAGGGGAAAATAAAAAACTAGAAAATGAAATTTTCCCTAAATTAAAATTATTTTATATACGAAATAATAAATAATAAAAACCATATAACAGAGTTTCTACATATGGATTTATATATAAAATGTTTTTAACTTACACAGAAATTCATTTCATTTTTCTCTCTTATTTTTCTTTCTTAAAAATTTTAATAAAAAAGTTTAGTTAAACAAAGTTAATTTATCGAAATTATTTTATATTAACTTATTCAAAATCTGGTTTTTGACACATATATAAATTAATTTTAAATATAAACATATGGTTTTATTCCTTCTCTTAAATATTAATAAATAAATTTCTCCGAACGTACCCTTAATTAATTCGGTAGCGAAAAAAAATGTCAATTACATATAAATGTATGTAATTGTTGCAGTAAATTACAATTACTTCCATTTTCACAGCAAAGTGATAACTTTAGCTTCAGCAAGATACGAAGGACTTAAATTTCAGTGGAAATGAATTTAGATCAAGTATATATTTCCCCGTTCAGTTTCAAAATCAATTACAAGTGATAATGTGTTATTTGAGAATTTAGTACTCCTGAAATAATAGTCCTATAAAGTTATTACATAGAAAATATTCTATTAATACAAATTTAGAGAAAATTACCTTCAATTTTGAACTACACTTGTATCTTTTCACATGTTTAACAACATTGCATAAATCTTTGTACATGTTTAACAATATTTCAGAAATACTTAACCAAATTTATGTGCACCACAATTACAACCATAGTACTCACATATTGCACATGCTTCTTGTGGAAGGCCTAACTAGGGTGAGAAAGTGTTGGCGTGTGACAATGTATCCAACCCTACTTATACCATCATTTGAACAATCTTTTATGGTTAACACATTTTAGCACAATCTTTTAGTTTTCTCCCATAAATAAATCGAGAATTTAAAAAAATGTTTAAATATATAAAGAAAGTAAAATAATTATTGTTTTTTAAATACAATTGTGATATAATATAAGACCAAAAAATATCTTGGTCTTAGTATATTTATCCAACCCAGTTGTTTTAGGAAAAATATTATCAAATATCCTTTATAAGAGACTGGAATGCAATACACCAAGATTCGTTGAACCATGAACATGAGAGATAATTTCCATTCAAAGTTTTACACAGATGGTCGACTAAGCCACGCGAAAACTTTGTTACAGCTCTTAGACATTTTTTCTGATTTTGTTCATAATTCCTGACATCTGAGATTAGTGACATCAACTTTATGTTAAAAAAAGATGTGTATATTGTATGACGCTTGAGAAGGAAACTCCAAATCAGAGATTTAATTAATGCAAATGTAACTGTGAGGATGCAAATGGGGGAAAATTATGTAAAGAACCAAGAACCAGAATCAGAGGGCTCAGAATTGAAAGAGGCAAAGACAAATAGGGGCAAACGTGAAGTGAATCAACATGTGAAAGAAAGGGAAGTATGAAAGTCGTATCGAGGGAAAATACAAATGTAACGTTCCAACCAATGGTCAACCAGACCAAACAAACTAGGCTGGGCGCAAACTGGGCTAAATATATGACCCAAAACGTGGACACAAAATGGGCGACAACAAAAATTATACACCAAATGGAAACATAGTGCTTCTTCCTGCACCTCCATAGTATCTTCCTGCATCTTCATACTAAACCTAAACCTAAAAGGACTATTTGGCCATTAATCATCACATAATTCAGCTCATTCATGATCAAGAACCAGTTAGACTAGCAAGAAAAAACTTAAGCATTTATGATTAATCATTTTACATATTTAAGTTAGAATTTTATTTAAAGATAGATAATTAGTGTGAAACATACAACTAATTTCTCTTACATAGTTTAGAGTAGAGAACTTTCCAAAATAGCTCCCAAAGTCTAAACATCACATAAAATCTCCTAACCTACATCACATAGCTCTGATCAATGATCAAACTACACCACTAAAATCATGAACTAACAACGACCCTCACTGATGTCTTAAAGACCACATGCAAGTTACTTTTCTAGAGTATCTAAGAATATTTGAAGATTGACTAAAAAAAAAATTAATAGAAAATAAACTTACTATATTCAAGAATTTGATTACACTCTTGCTCTACTCGACGCTAAGAGTCTAGGAATGACCTTCATTCATCAGTCTCATGAGAGGTAGAACCAAAATTCTAGAAAAAAGGTAGAGGATAAGAAGGAAATTATATTCTAGAGAGATGATGGTTTTATAAAAATCACTACAAAATAATAAAAATTACCGACGAAACAAATCTATCGGAAACACACAAAATCTGTTGATAAATTGATTGTATATAAATTTATCGACGGTTCTGAGTCCGTTGACGGACTCAGAAATCCGTCGATAAAATCGTCAATAATGATATTTTACCTACGGATAAAGTTTCATCGATAAAATTTCGTCGGTAATTTAACTTTCTTATAATGAATAAAATCTGAATAATTGACTTGCCTATTTATATGAACTTTTTCATTTTAATAACAAAATATTGAGATATCATTTTATTAATATCACTTCTACTTTTCTACTTTTAATACTGTTTTCTAGGTCTTTACATATTACTACTCTAAGAACAAATTTATGTTATTATAATATATTATTGGAATAAAAAAACAAGTTATTATAAAAAAAAACATCGGTTGGTAGTAGACAAAATTATGGGGAAGTAATTAAAAATTTGATAATTATGTAAGAGGTAATTATAACCATGATTAAAAAAAAAGTCTATAATTATGTAAGAGGTAATTTCAATACTTTTAAGTTAAGAAAAAAATGCTTTGGTTTAAATGAAATGCGAAGCATTGAGAAGAAAAAATTCCATAGACTTCCATAGACTAGTTGAAAAGTGTGGAACTATGGCACACAGAACAACATAATGAACCCAACTAATTATGTTGCTTAAATACATATTTGGAATGCTTATTAATTATGGACATCTATAATTAATTATAGAACTATTTTTTTAATTAAAAAATAATATAAGAATAAATAAAAACCATTTTTAAAAAATTAATATTCTTTACATTGTTTCAACCAAACAATTTTTTTTCTCCTTTATTCCTTTTTACTCTGCCAAATACACAGCATCAAGTTGGAAAAGTGAGGCTAGAAGACAACTCTTGAGTTTCCTCCAATGAAATTAACCATCCTCTTTTACTACTGTCCAAATCTTCTATGCCAAACTCAAGAACTTAACCCCATGATCAGGTCATCATTTTTCTACATAAAACAAAATAGAATATAAAGAAGAAATAGCTAAGGAAATGGAGCTAGAAATATCAGAGGAAGATCAAAATGGTTGAAAAGGATTTTGTTCGGTCATAGTTTTGAGCCAAATGGTGCACGCTTTCAGCTATAGCAGTTTACATATGACAGCTTCTTCCTGCACCTTCGTACTCTTTTCCTGCACCTCCATTGAATTGAATAACTAAAATATCATTTTATTTTCTTCATCTTCTGAATTTCACTCCTCTTAATTTTTTTTACTTCATATTATATAATCTAAAATATAAATTTTATATTTTAAAATCTGAAATACCAAACTGTATTTCATATCTTGTAATTTAAAATATAAAAATTTATATTTCAGATTAAATAATCTTTTATATTATGAATCGTGTAATCAGAATACATTTTAGACTTTATAATTAGATTGTATTTCAGATTGTAATTTGAAATATATTTTTTTATATTTTTTTGAAATTAGAAAAATTTCAAATTACTTAAATCAAAATACAAATTTTGAAAGAATATTTTTATATTTTTCAAATTACGAAGGTGCAGGAAGAAGCTATGAGAGCATATATGGGCGTTAGTTTAAACCTCTTATCTAGTAGCATTCAAAAGTTTGCGTGGTAGATTTCTTTCTTAAAAAAAAGTTGTACTAAATCACTAATTATGGTGTAAACTTATATATTACTAAGTAAAGTTTTATTTATATTACCATTGTGTAAGCTTAAGTAGATAGATGTGTATATAGCCAGCAACAAAATTACATATATGTAAATATGTAGATTAGTAAAATAATTAAAATTGATATTTTAATTGTAAAATATATAATTATATATATTATTTGTGATTTAAATTTGTGATTTAAATTTTACGCAAAATCATAGAACAACAAAATCTTAAAAATTATTAAATAGAATAATAAAAGTATGTAATCATGAGTTTTTTTTCTTTTACTAATTATTTATTTTCTTTTTTATGAATTCAGTCTAAACTTAATTTTAATTTTAATTACTGAATGTAAATTTTAATTTCAATTGAAATAAAATTATTATTCAAATAAAATTAATGTAATTAAAATTTGAAACAAATTATAAATCTAAATAAAAACTAAGAGTCTTTTTTAAACCCAGTTAAAATGTAAGATTTTGTTTCTACTACATGTTTACTTCTTAATTGAATGGAACAAATTTTAATTTTAATTAAAATAAAATTAAATTAAGACAACAATTTATGATTTTACTAAGTATATGACAATCTTGATTTTAATTAAATTCAGTGTAGCATGCGAAGACTGAATAGTAACAATGACACTAACTACTATCTACTCTCCGAGAATATTCAATTATTCGGTGTGACACTTGAAATTATCCCAATCGGTGTGTGGAAAATGAGAAAAATCTTCCCACTGACATTTATACTTGTCAATGTTAACGTTTAACTTCAAAATTTGCAGCTACAAGAAGACAGCATCTTCCACATAATAATTGAAATTTAAAACCAAAGATTGAGGCTTTGCAAAGGTCCCAACATGACCATAAACATAACTAGGGCACTTATGATTAAGGCTTCTAACTAGTATAAAAGCCAAGCATTGGTTTTATTTATTATTCAGCAACTAAAACATGAATAACATGACTTCCTTAAGCTTCCTACTTCTGCTTCTTACAGTTCTGGTTCTGTCCCCTGTTTATGAAGCCCAAGTAGAAAAACCACCTGTGAACAAACCCCCAGTTGAGAAACCACCGGTGTACAAGCCACCGTACGGAAAGCCACCCGTGCATGAGTCTCAACATGACGAGCTTCCGATAGCTTACGGGACACCAAGTCCTCCAGTTAACCCAGGATTTTACGGGCCACACAACCCACCATATGGGAAACCGTAACTGATGACACCCGTTTCTGATGCATGATGGTAAGATGCGTACTAAGTGTATACTAAATAAGAGGCAAAACTATTACTACCAATGCAAATAATCGAAAGGATTGCTCTTAGTTTCTTGCTTTCAACCTTTTTCTTTTTTTTTTCTGTCTCTAGCCAAGATAAAAATATGCATCAATGTAAAATGGATAAGATATACGTGCTTCAAGTTATGAATAGAAAAGTCTTTTAAAGACTCCTCATATTAACTGTCTCGCCTGATTAATTCTTAATCTACGCATATTTGTCAGGAAACTTTGTGTGCTGCAGTGTCAGAAGAAGTGGTTAATGATGGTATTTAGCACAATTTTTTAGTTTTTTCCCATAAATAAATCGAGAATTTAAAAAAAATGTTTAAATATATAAAGAAAGTAAAATAATTATTATTTTCTTAAATACAATTGTGATTTAATATAAGACCATAAAATATCTTGGTCTTAGTATTATCAAATATCCTTTATAAGAGACTGGAACGCAATACACCAAGATTCGTTGAACCATGGATACAAGAGATAATTTCCATTCAAAGTTTTGCATAGATGGTTGACTAAGCCACGTGAAAATCTTATAAAAGCTCTTAGACATTTTCTCTAATTTTGTTCATAATACAAAGGAAGGGAGGCACAAATATTTCTGAAATATGATATTAGTGACATCAACTTTATGTTAAAAAAATGTGTATATTGTATGACGCTTGAGAAGGAAACCTAAATCAGAGATTTAATTAATGCAAATGCAACTGTGAGAATCAAAATGGGGAAAACTATGTAAAGAACCAAGAACCAGAATGAAAGGACTCAATTGAAAGAGGCAAAGACAAATGGAGGCAAATGTGAAATGAATCAACATGTGAAAGAAAGGGAAAGAATGAAAGGGGTATTGGGGGAAAATACAAATGTAACGTTCCAATCAAAGTGGGCTGGGCGCAAAGTTGGCTAAATATGTGGCTCAAAACGTGGACAAAAAATGGGCCACAACAAAAATTATACACCAAATGGAAACAACTAAAAATGGGTGGACATGAGCACAGCGAACATAGAATCGAAAATCTCACAAGATGAATTTGGGCTTAATCGGAGACTTGGGACGAGAGCACTGACTATTATAGTGATTGGTGTAACCTTATGAAATTTTGTAAATATATTGGTATTATTCTAAATTATTAACATATCTCGATTGAATTATGTATTTATTTTAATAGAATTCTGAATAATTATATTCTGATAAAATTTCATGATGATCAAATACATCTTGGTTAAATAGATCAAACTTTTTTTATCTTGATATTTTTCTGAGTTATCATAGTCTCTTACTTTTTTTTACTAAACTTGTAAACCTTGAATACATTCAATCTTTATCCAGGTAAAAATAGTTGCGAATTTGTTTTTCATTTGAACTTTAAAAAGAATCTTCATCATATTATGTCACTCTTGGATTTTTATTTTATTTTTGACCTTCAGTTTTAAAGTGAGAGATATTAGTTGTCTATCGAATATCTCAGTCTCGATGCAACATCTATGCATATATAAGGAAACAGGGGAGTATGATATGAAGAAGTATACACAAAGGATATAGCGGAGTGAAGATAACATCAAATAGAATTCATGCTGCTATGAACATATAGCAGTCAACAAAGGAGAACTACTATGTTGTGGAGCTGTGAATGCAAGGAAAATCAGAGTGCTACTTCACATTAATCTAAAACTGAGGTCATTGTCTACAACAATCTCACGATGAACAACACTGTAGAAAATCTTGAAGACCAATACAAGAGGGGAGAATAAATGAGTTACGGATGGGTAACAAGGAATGTATATAATGTCAAAATGAGTTAGGGCATTCCAAATGTTTTAATATAAATACATTTATTTATTCTTTTGCCGATAAAAGAACAAAAGATAATTTCTATGCGTGAAAATCACCATTTTTCAGAAGAGATATAGACCATCCTACTTTTTTCTATTGTGAATAAAAATATATATAAATATTCTTAAAAATAATCTTTTTTAAAATTAATTAGTTAAGAACAGTTTAATATTTTATATAATTTTATTTGATTTAAAAAATATTTTAAAAATTACATCAATTTTGTACATAAGAATGGATGTCATAGAGTGTTTTTTTTTATCTTATATTAAATCACAGTTGTATTTTAAAAATAATTAATTCATTCATTTTCTTTATTTTTTTAACATTTTTTAAAAGTTGGATATATGTAAGACAAAAAAACTAAAATCTTTTTAAATTGTCATATTTTTGTACGGCTGAATAGTAAACATTTACTTTTCATATAAAATAATATTTTTTACTTTTTCATTTTTTATTAATTTTCAGTATTTTAATTTTGTTATATTTTTTAGATTTATTCTATTTTATAGTTTTATATTTTTTTAATTACCCCAACTAAAGTAGTACTGACTTCGTGCTCAAGAACCCAATATAAAAATTGCTTGCTGATTTATTATTTTGCTACCAATTCGACATAACTTGTTTGAAAAAAATATTATTTACACGTAAAATGGTGATTTTGCTCTAGTGACAGCATAATTTGCAACTTGCGAGTTAGAAAAAAGGTATTAAAATATTTATTTCGATTTTAAATGAACTAAATAAAGAAGGATAATGGTTGAGTCGATTATATATACATTGGTATTTGTTAGGTCTGCACTTGTTTTTTTATTTATGGTGCGCACTTTCCCGCTATCAATCTCGTGTATGGACTTTTCTAGCAAAATGGTTGAAAAGAATGAAATTTGCTGACCAACTTTAACACGAAATCAAACCACGTGAATCTAATCAACAAGTTACTAATTCCAATATAGCAACACAATTTTTTCGCAAAAATATATGCTTGCAGCTCATAGTAGATACATATATCTGCATATACATGTGCCCTAGTTTTCAACTGATGTTAAGTTGCATTCATATATTACAACGATCCCAAGGGAATTCTTGCTTTTCCAAAGCTATTCCCGTGTTAGGTTTATTTCTTGAAACTCATTTTTCTTACGTACCATTGTGTCTAAGCACTTTTAGTAAATGTAGTTTTCCCTATATTATAATGCACGAGTCTTACTTTACCAACCAAACATAGCAGATGTGATCAAACTAAAGTGTCTCCTGCGAAGTCACTTTTTCTTTATATTGGTAAAGCAATCGAGAAGCAAAACTTGAACTAGCTACTACTCAATTATTTGGAGTGCGTTCATAGTAATAGGAACTATAACCCCACAATTTTAACTCCCTCCAAAGGAAGTAGCACGTCGGTGCATTGAAAAAAAATGAAAAAAATAGTGAAAAAGGTAAGTGTTCTCGCTTAATTTCCAAATTGGCAGCTAAAAAAGACAAAAACAGATACACATTTATTGAAAATCCATACCAAAGATTGACCTTGTACAGAGAGGTATCTAGATAGTGCGTCATGGAATAACTAGCAGACTGAGACATGTATCTAACAGTAAGTCCCCTAACTAGTATAAATACATAGCAAGCATTGGTTGTGTCACTCAGCAACTAAAACATGAAGAACATGGCTTCCTTAAGCTCCCTAGTTCTGCTCCTTGCAGCTCTGGTTCTGGCCCCTCAAGGGCTTGCTAACTATGAGAAGCCCCCAGCAGATAAACCTCCTGTGTACAAGCCTCCCATTAAGAAACCACCAGTTGAGAAGCCACCTGTGTACAAACCCCCAGTAGAAAAACCACCAGTTTACAAGCCCCCAGTTGAGAAGCCACCAGTGTATAAGCCCCCAGTTCACAAACCACCAGTAGAGAAACCCCCAGTTCACAAGCCCCCATATGGGAAGCCACCAGTTGATGAGTCTCAATATGAGAAGCCCCCTACTTATAAGTCTCCACCAGTTCACAAGCCTCCAGTAGAAAAACCACCAGTTCACAAGCCCCCAGTTCAGAAACCACCAGTGCACAAGCCACCATATGGGAAGCCACCAGTGCATGAGTCTGAATATGAGAAGCCCCCAGTTTACAAGCCACCAGTTCACAAGCCTCCAGTTTACAAGCCACCAGTTCACAAGCCGCCAGTAGAGAAGCCACCACACCCAAAGTACCCTCCAGGTTCCAACTGAAGCACCCACTTCTGATGTTATGAAAAAATAAGAGGTGTAACAGCTACCATTGTCATGCTAAGACTGTAGTTTAGTTTACATATCCTGCTGGCAAGGATTACTCTTGGTTCTTCTTTTCAAGCATTTCTTTACCTTGCTATGGCCAATATAAGAGTATCATGGATGCGTAATGTAGAACCGAAAAACGTGTGCTTTGTACTTCAAGTTATGAATAATAGAACTTTATATTATTAAGCATAGCATGAATCCTTAAACACTTTATCATAATATGTTTGGGATAATTAACTTATTATGACATAACATTTACACTTCTATCAGTGTTAGAAAAAATTATTTAACTAAAAAATGACACCAAAACTGATTACCTCCTTTGATAGTGATATATATATATATTAGTAACGCCGTAGAAACTAAGATAGGTGAAACTATATCAAAATAACGTTACTTTGTAAAAGTAGTATGGAAAGTTTAAAAGGGATATTACAACCCTTTACACAACAACCAGTCCACAAGATATGAGAAACAATTTATATCACAGATTACTAGCAAGTGACACAATCCTACTAGCCATATACACAATGATGAAGGACCTAGGAAGGTATTATTCCAGTTACAATATAATTTACCTTTTAATTTTCTACTTATATAAATATGTGGAGAAATTCATAGGAATATATTATTATTAATAAGTGTTTTATTAAGCTATTTCGTTAAATATGGACGTGCATGAATTATTGCCTGCAGGCAGATGGAGACAGATGTGTAGTCAATGAAGGTCTTTATTTGGTATTTATTGAAGCAACATGCACCTAAACTAATGTGGAATTTGGTGGCTTGAGATGTACCAAATGGTATTGTCAGCAGGAAACTAGAACTCAAATTTAGATGAATTGAAGTATCAGACAAGTGGATTTCAAATTATTAAAAAAACTTCCTCATATTCTGAATGGACGTTATTTTAATTTATAGTTATTGAATTTATCATTACCTCGTTACCTAATTCAAATTTTGTTTTATCATTATGCCGGTAAAAATTTACGATAAAAAATGTGTATTAATATAATTATTAAACAGTTAAAAAATCCTTTTCATTTCTTTAAAGATACAGAGAAAATAAATTTAAAAATATATTGATTTTTACTAAAGATATTACTTCTGGAATAGATATAATATATAGTATAAGTTTGGTGAAAAATAAATTAATCGTAAAAAAAATAATTTAATGAAAGTATTAAAATGAAATTATAAAATCATTTTAAGAATTATTTGGAATTGATTTTTTTTATGTTCTAAATAAAACAATTACTACACTCCACAATAAATTTAAACAATTTATAATATGTAAAAATATTTTTTATTTTTTATTTAGTATTAAAAAATTAAAATTATTGGATAGTATACTTTGAAAAAAAGATAACCAAACTTTAAAAAAGAATTAAAACATTAAAATTAAAATTATTGGATCTTGATTATTTAAATGTTTTTTTATAATTAAAAACCTTAAAAGAAATTATATGATTAGAAAATGATATATCAACTAACATTTTTAATTATATAAAAGAATAAATTAGTTTTCAAATACAATATATCAAATAGAATAATATTAATAATTTTAGTGCAGATTAATTTTATTATCCATTAAAAAGATATGTTAAATAAAATTAATTATAATAATTTAATAGATAATTTGATATGACAAAAAGTTTAAAAAATAAATTTCAAATATAAATATTATAATTTTAATAAACTATTTTATTAATTTAAAAGATAGTTACTGGTAACAAGTAGAGTAAAGGTGTGAAAGGAAGAAACAGAGGAGTTGAGGTTCCATTTCCAACGCTTTCTTAATTTGGTTTAAGAGATAAAAAGAAGAAGGGCGGTGAATGCATGGGGATGAGTCTAGAGTGTTTATATACGAAATTTTTTCAATTCGAGAATTTTTTAAGAAATTTTTTTAAAATGGGTATTTTATGAATATTATCAATACGAGTAAGTTGTATGAGTAACCTCTCTTTATAACTACAACATTGTAAGGAAGGAAAATGTTATAGGAAACCTCCAACTTTTCTATATTCTTCAAACACCAAACAAGATAATAATATTTTTACTTTTCTCGTCGATTAATCTTAAATTATTTTATATTTATAATTTAAAATAAAAATATCATATATTGATGTTGATGGGTGTTCAATAGAAAATGGGATTTTTGTGTATCATTGAGTAACTTGACTTTTACTTGTTTTTATTTCTTTATTGGAGTCGTGATTGCAAGAAACAATTGTTTTTTTCCACCAATTCCATGATATTTTGGTTCTTTTTGGAGTATACATGCTTATGGGATAAGAAAAAATAATTGAAAGAATTGATGAGATATAAAATTCTATTCAAATTAATAAAATATTATTTATTCATTATTTTGTTCAAATTCCACTCAATACAAAATTTTAAAAATATAATCATTTCCTCAATAAACAACATCTAAAAATAAAAACTGAGTTAGAACATATCTATTCCATTTATATGATTAATTAAAAAATTATACAAAATCACGCTATCAAAAAATTGGAAAAAAAGAGTTAAAAGTTGTGATCCAATTCCTAGTGTATCCATATAACTTTTAAAATCAATGTATTTCGCTAGTTCTATAAAAATATTGCACCAAATTGGAAAATTTGCCGTTTATATAATACTAAAATATTGATTTACACCCAAATCCTACCTATAACCAAGAGACAGAAACAAGAGATAAATGAGTCGATATGATGGGTATGCTGATAGACGTATACTCAAATAATAGTAAAAACACTTGAAAGATATGTATGACGTGACTTATAATATATTAACTTTAAAAGAAAAATTGAAGAAATAAAAGTATTTTTAACAAGTGTTGGATGGATGTTTTTATTTGAAATGTATGTGTATTTCTTAGCATGAGGAAAAGAAGAGAGAGAGTGCACTGAATGTTGTAACAGAGGAATCGCAAATATTTAGACATATATTACCCACAAGTAACTCTGATGTATATACGATAAATTTGGTTATATAGTTGATATATGGAAAGCGTTTGTATATATAATCTATGAAAGAAACTTTGAATATAATAGTAAATTTTGAAAAGAAAATGGAGTAGCTGCTCTGCACTGAACAAATGAAGTCTGAGTTTGAAAGTAAAGAGAGCAAAACACACCATTACTTTAGTAGCATATAATATAAGGGGTTTCCTCGAATTCTTTGACACATCTCAACTCATGTAAGGGTGTAATTGTAAGTTGAATAACTCTACAGACATCACATGAAACAACAGACTCAACTGAGGATGAAATCATCTATAACTCAAATGTACAGAAGAAGGACAATGTACCTAAACACATTTAGCCGTCAATGAAGTGTTTTGTATAAACACGGTGCCGCCGCTCCCTTGCATAGATGACCCAGAATATCAAAGACAGCATAACAGCAGCAGACACCAAAACCAATCCTATATAAATCAATTCACTACTTGTCTGCAGGCCAGGACAGTGATCGTTGCTGATGTCTGTGAATGTTTGCCGCACAAAAGTGCAGTCTTGTAGATCAACCAAAAATGGACCATAGTGGTACAAGGCATAGCTTATGTTCAATGCAGCTTCCATTTGCCCGTAAATGGTCGGAGTCATTCTACCAGGTGTCCTACAAATGCCTGATGAAGAAACCTCACAGGTATAGTTCTTCCACACCTGTTTCAGATAATATGTTATCATTACCCTTTTTCTATCATGAATGTTCTCAAAAACATGATCTTATGAATGCATGTCTAGACAATGTTAAAATAGTGCCTTACCTCAGCAGCATTGTCCAAAGGAACTTCCCCGGATGCACACGTCCGATTAGTGAGGTCAGCATTAAATGGATTACAAAGAAGAGGCATCAAGGGGCCTGATTGATTGTAATACAAGGGGCCAGCAGCAGGTGGGAAATTTCTGTTTGTGACATTGTTCACAACTTTGTCAACTAATATAACAAGCTGATGAGTCACATCCCTGCTTCTTGTCAAGGTTTCCTGGGCAGTTGCATTGTCTACGCACGGAAGAATTTCATCCAAGGCTGTCTGTGCAGTAGGGTTCTGCACCCACTCATCCATGGCAACACATGTATCTCCAACCACACTGGTGCAAATATGCAATAAAATAGCTTTTTGTTATATATGTGCAACGCAAATGATTATAGCAGAAAATGGACTTCAAATGACATAAAGACAGTTTATTAAAATGATTGTTCTCATGAGAATTTAAAAATTTAGGATCTTCAAAGCACTAAACTAATTAACAAAGCATTCGGGAAGATTTTGTTCTGCTTTGATGGAAATATACAGCTTCAATTGCCAAGACTCAAATCTTCTAATCTCATTTAGAACTATGTTGTGCAAATGAAACAATGAACTAGTGATTTTATAAGTAACAAAAGCCCATTCCTTAGATTCTAACTATTCACCCTCTCATTTAGGAAAGGTAGCATATTTAAATTATAACAAAATAAAGGAAGAGCAGACAGTCCAAAAACATGTGACAATGTACTCCTTAATGTCCTGCTTTTTGTCTCATTTTGAAAATTAGAAAAACCTTACCACTTTAGCTATCACAACCAAAGCATGTCATCATCATAAATGATTAATATCTTTTTAAGCTCTATTGATTTAAAAAAACCTCAATAAGTAACTTCAATATCTGAAGTCTTAAAATTAATTCTTTCTTACAGCTTCAAAATTCCTATCACATTCAAGAATATTATCTGCTTTTCAAAACACAAACCAAACACACACACATATATACACATACGTATATATTCAAAGGAAATTCTTATAATTGCAAAGCTTTTCCATTTTTAAGTCTCACAACGAATCCATTTACTTTGGACAAGCACAGCAAAATAAAAGGACAGGCATGATGATTTCATATAGACAAAAGGCTTTAATGTTAAATCAAGACTTCCAATCAGCAGCCAGGATCAAATCCTAAGGCCGCTAAGCATTGAAATAAGAGATCCCAGATTTGTTCCTAGGTGAAAACTAAGTGACTCATAATCAACAAGTTAACAGAGCAACCGCAAAGGAGAAAAATAAAAATTTCAACATAAATTCTACAAAATAGGAGGAACTTACTTGTGAAGAAAGAGAAATATACCACAAAGTATAAATGTGCCAGCAACAAGAATCCAACCAATGAGGATCAAGCTGCAGTCATTAAAAGAACATGACTTACTGACTGGTGATTAGATGGGACAAACCATTAGGAATTAAAAAGTCCAGAAGTAAAAAAAAAAAATGTAGAAAAATGCTCAATTAACTTACAAGTATACAAGACCTTGCAGACCAAATATTGATAATACTGCAGAAAGTTTTGACCACAAAAACAATCAAATGAGACGACAAAAAATCTTTATCATAGAGCCAGAAAATCAAAACAGAAACAGGTATTAAAACAACAAAAGAAACGTACAGAATCCAACAAAAGCAAGAAAGAGCATAACAGCAGCAAGAATAACCAGAGCCAGTCTCCTACAGCACACAGTATATAATTGTCAGCAAAAAAGAATATAATTGTCAGCAAAAAAGACATTCTAAAACCTCAAATCAAATCAAGATTTCCAAGTGTACTAACATTGCATCTATGACATCTTTAATTGTCTCTGAATTATCTTTAGTCTTGCTGGAAAGTTCTGCAGCAGAAGAATTAATCTTAGTCTTAATATCGTCAATTTCCTTCTGAACATCAGCAGGCAAAAAAACGGCATCGACTCCAATCTTCTTAGCTGCATCAAGATAATCTGACACGTTCCTGAGGTTTTCAGCGGTGAAGTCTGCCTGACCCACCACGTATTCCAGTGTGCTTGTGGTGCTCCCATGAAACTTCCCCTGAGCAGTGTAAAGAAGGACACATCCAACTCTAACACAACCAAGCACACACAGTTAGAGAACCTTAAAAGTCATATGAACCAAAGATAACATATGATGTCACAGAGAAAGAGAGATACATTGCTGCAATGGTGAAGAGGATGAGGAGGATCAAGGATAAAGCATAGGCCAAACGTGAATAACCATAAGGCTCTCTTGGACAACAGCAGTAACACAAACAGATTATGGATAAACTGAGCCCAAAAATCACAAACCAGACCGCAGCAACAACAAAGAAGGGAACCGCAGTGAAAACAACAGACTGCACCAAAAGCCAACAAGTAAACTAAACATCATTAGTAGTTCCAAAACAGTCAAAACATTACAGCATAGAAATCTTGAGCTACTCTCTCTACTATGTAAGAAATGATAGAAGTAAAATACTTTGAGTCGCTCCTAAGTTAAATTCCATTAAATTTGATAGATGTTCTCTTCTCAAAAATCTGAAATACATAAATTGATTTTAATAATTTAAAAGAGAAAGTCGATTTATTTAAGCTTGTCTTCTTATTTTCTTCTAGCTGGGAAATTTACCCAGAACTTGAAACCAAAAAAACTAATAAAAAAATTGGAAACAAATCAAAAAAATGGTCAAGCGTGATTATTGAAGGTTAGGTGAGAACTGAAAGTGAGTCACTGTCAATATAAACACCGATTGTTTTGTAAAAGTTTTCTCATCCCTCTTCTCAGAAAACTCAAAATGCATAAATCGAGTTTAGCTCATACAAATAAAAAATATTTTATCTTCTTGCTTTCTCGCTAAATTTATCCAAATATTCAAACCGTACACGGAAACAAACGACACCCATAAAAAGCATGATTTTGAGAAGAAGAAAAAAAAAAGTCATGAGTGGTGGTTATTGAAGGTTAGGTAGGAACCGACAGCAATGTAGTGGCGATTGCTGATATTCCAACCACCGGTGTAACGGTTAAAGTTGTCCAAAGGGTCCTTCCTTGTCGTTCTTCTCTGAGCCAATATCAGAGACGTGTTGCTCGGAGCATCTTCGGCCATCGATCTCCTCGTTTTCCACGGTAGCACCTTCTGGTACTCTCCCTCACCACCACCCTCAACTCCATCTGAAAAACACCCAGAAAACAAAAACACGAACAAATCACACCCTTTTCAGAAAAATCAAAACTTCGAAAACGGGCAAGGAAAAGTGAAAAAAAAAAAAAAAAAACCTGGAACACGTAGGGAATGGAAAGATGAGGTTTTGGCGGCGGTGGAGAGAGAGAAAAATGAGAGAGATAGGAGAAGGGTGAGAAGGAGGAGAAGAGAAGGGTGTGGTGTGAAGCATGGCATAATGGGGTAGAGGGTTTTGGCTAGAGTAGAGGTTTTTTTTTCCTTTTCTTCTTGCGGTTTCCCCAGAGCTTCTTCTTCTGGTTCTGAGGAGAGACGCGGAGAAAGAGTGTGTAAGGGAGAAGAATAGAGAGAGACAGCGTTGTTGGTGTGTGAGATGTGAAGAATTTTTTCGAGGTTAGTTTATTTTGAGGTGAGATCTTAGGCATTTCGCGTCTTTGGAAACAGACACTTCATGCTTGTACTTGTAGGCCCTGCTTTTTTGTGTAGCCTTTGTTTCTACCTGTTTACTTAAAAACCGCGTGACCAAAATACCCTTTCCTTTTATTCTTTTTTTCGTTCTCACTCCTCCAATGACGCTTTTCTCCTCCTGTAATTCCAAAACAATTAATTACTTTTTTCTGTTAATATTTTAATTTGGTTCATTTATTTATGAAACGCTCAATTAAATTCTTTAATTTTAAAACCACATTCTTGTGTTAAGTCGCTTCATTTTTAAAAAAGTTTGACCGTGTCAGTTTTTTAAATTTATCGGTTTAATGAATAGTCATTGTTGGTAATGAATACGATTTTATCAATTAAAATATGTAATATTTGTTGGTTAATAGCTTTATTATGGATGAAAAAGGGTTACATTTTTATATTTTAATTTAATAAAATAAATAAATGATAAAAATGTTAGATGTGGTGAATTTTTATCGAAATAATATGGTTAAAGAGAATTAAAAGTGATATGTTATGGGTAGCGTGAATTGATTGTTTTGGTAGAATTCTTAATAAATAAACCGAACTGAAACTTACCTGAAGGTATAAAAAAAAAAAAGACAGTGGTTTACTCATTTTAATACAAAAAGGACGCTAACAAAGACATGGAAATTTTGAAACTGATTAGTGGACATGTCTTTTTGCAAATACCATCAAATGAACCTTCCGTAAATATAGAATAGAAATTGTAATTAAATGATTGGTTGAATATGCTGATTAAAAAAATTACTGGTTGAATATGCTGATTAAAAAAATTACTGGTTGAATATAATTTTTATATAGAGTTTTAATTGTACAAAATATGTATAAACATCTAAAATGAGAATAAAAAAATAGTAATATTTATGTTCGTAATCACCAATTATATAGGTTTCTTATACAATTTTTTATATCATTAGTAATTTCTTTTGTTTATATATTTCGTACCTTTTTAAAGTTTCATATTGTTCTTACTTTGACTATGGTATTATTTTATGTTTGTGTTAATTTTTATTTACTACTACTTTATAATTCAATCTTCTTTTATTAAACATTTTTAAGCAAAATAAAAGTATAATTTTTTCTATAGTATTTTTCATAAAAAATTAAAGTTCTTACGTTTTTATGCTCAATTGTTATTATTTTAATACAATATACAAAGTTTATATATTTCTGTATTTTAAATATAAAGCTTGTTTTATAAAAATAATGATAAAAGTGTTTTCAACAAAATCAATTTATATTATAAATTTGATCTTTTTAATGTTTAATATTAGTTTAATGTATTTCAATTGAAAATCAATCCATGGAATTGTTTTCAGTTGAAATATTTAGCTTTGTATCATCAAAATTTTATCGAAATCAGAAGGTAAGCCGTTAATTGAGTTTGTTGATGTCAGAACTTCACATATGAAGATATGCTAAACATTTAAACTGAAGTTGGATAAATAGTTTCATTTTTCTCATTGAAAATTTGAAAGTTTTAAATTCAATCCAAACATGCAGAAAGTCTCTCGTACTTCGTTTTCCGGCTTGGGATAGAGGATGAATGGACCACTTGTTCCTCGTGCTTCCATTTCAATTTTTAAATATATAAATTGTACCTTCTTCTAAAATGGAACATTCCTTCGTGTTTATGCTATGGAAGTGAGAAAAGGTGGAATCAATGTCACATCGATTTACCCAAACGGAAGATTAATCTTTATTTAGTTAATAGTCTTACTTACATAGTTTATAATTCAAGCAAGCTAAAAAGACAATTAAATACATTCTTTTTCTTTTAACTTTTTAATATAGTTTTTAAAGACAAAATTATGAAAAAGTTTTGAATTCTATAAAACATCATATATTAAATTATTCACCCTAACATGTTATTTCAATATATTTGAGATTGAAATATTAAAGTCGTTTATTTATAGGTTTTTTTAGCATAAAAGTGTGATGAATCTACAAATTCTAAGGTACCGTATTGTTATCATCTAATCTTGAGATTGATTCAGGTCAGGATCAACATCTCTCTTGAACGATTTTATTCAAAGAAGTCTTAATAGTTTTCCTCCTTTCACCCCAAAAACCATGAGCATCACATTTCTCCACAAATGGAAATGCCCCATATATATATATATATATATATATAAATAAATAAAAGAGAGTATGATAGTTCCTCTGACTTGGGTGCACATTTAAAGGCAATATATAACTTAAACAAACTTATATTCTAATGACCCAACAGTGCAATGACTCAACAATACATTGTAAAAATTTTCCAACTGTGGATGTGGCTCAAAATTGTAAAAATGTATTGATTGATCTTAAGGATGGTATTTAACCAACTTGAAGTTTGAACAATCATAATTAATAATTTAAAATAGAGTTATAAAAAATAAAAAAAATGTAATATAATTAAGAAGTTAATTATCATATTAGTTTAAGAAAAATAATATGATTTGTTTATTAAAGAATTAATTGTGATGGATTACATAAAAGTTGTATGCATTTTATATTATTAAGATTAACATATTTAAACTAAAATGTCCTTTTAATTCTGTCATTAACTCTGTGTACAATCTTACAATTCTTTTATCTGTGTAGTGCTGAGATAGTTGGGATTCGCATAATGATTATAATCCTTACTTGTCTATTAAACTCTATATGGGCTAGCAATAATCATAATACTATGAGTGAAATTAAAATTTATTTAAATAAACCTTTTTACAGGGACTTCTAAAATCGAAAAGCAAAGTAAACAAAAGAAAACAATTAAATGAGTTTATCCAAAATTTTAAATTAGTTCATGCTTAAAACACTAAAAAAATATAGGGAAAGTTTCTACAAATTAACTTATTATTTTATTTATTTATTTTCCTAAAAATCTTTGTTAAAATATATGTAAACCTTAAACCTAAACCATATATATATAATTACCATTTTTATAAGTTAAAATTAATTTATGTATGAATTAAAAAAATATAAAATATATACAAATTTTCTATCAATTAAAATTTTCCTAAATTAATTTTGATATGATGAATTTGATTTTAATATTTTTCATATTTTTAGAAATTTTTGTAAAGAAACTGATACAAACAACTTAAAACAATTGTCAGGAAATGTTTATGAAAAGGGTGGTAATAGTTTGACACACTATTTACAATCCACTCCTATTTAAAATTTGTGGTAGTTGATACCCTACATATCGAATCGGATGTTTTCAGTTACTGATGTCGGTGAGTTTGTATATAAAATGGAAACGATAGGTTCTCTTTTAAATAGTACATTTGGATGCGTATTTCAAAATTTAAGATAATTTAAAATTTTATTTAACTAAATTAGTTTAGATATTTCAAATTTAAATTTTAGTTTGGATAGAATAGTTTAATTTCTATTATATTAGAAAATAACTTGGTTGAAAAAAAAATGTTTGTCTTTGTATTATACATAAAATAACACTGTAAAAAAATATCTATATATCTACTATACTCTAAATCCATTTGAAAACTTGTAAAAAGTTTATAATAATTCGAAATATAACTTATAGTATATATATTCTCTTCCACGTATTTTTTTTCTGAACTTTTTTCTAAACCTTTATCTATTTGTGTACATTGTACATAATACTCCCAAGTTATAACACAAATCGTACATAAGTACACAATACTCCCAAGTTATAACACAAATCTCACATAAAAATATTTATAACATATGTAAAAATATATAAAAGAAGACATTTTAATTATAAATCATAATAATTCAACTTTTTTATTAACATTTCATTATATATATATAAAGAGAGAAAATTCAACAAACAAAATATTAACCGAAATCTTTTAGAAGAATAGTATTAAACATATCTTATTATATACTAACATCTGATTCAAACTAATACTTAAACGTACAAATGAATCTAAAAATAATGGATTAGGATAAGTTCATTACAATTCAAGCTCGTATATTTACACATGTTACAACCTGCAGGAAGTCCCTTCTCAATTTCTCATCATATGATATCTTAGTTTATATAATTTAAATAATTAGTGAAACAAGTAGATCGTCGTTATTACAACATACGTGTCAATACTTATAATATTTAATACACAAATGAAGCAAAGGTTTGCATATTATTGTAGATTTGTGATCCTAATTTTACAAAATTCTCATCATTATCAATAAATATTTATGTTTGAGATATTAAAGAAACCATAAGGGAAAGAAAAAAGAAAATAATTATTTAGCTTAAGCGAAAATAATTTTATTTAAATGAACATGAAAATTTTTAGCTTGAAAGAAAAATTAGTTGGATCAAAGATTGAATTGTAGTGTTATTTTCGCTTAAACAAAAAATCTTTTGATTGAAAGAAAATAGAGTTAAAAGTAAAGTTTGAATCTCTATTCTATTTTTTTTTATTAAAAATCTTCCATTTGAGTGAAATATTAAAAAGTATGCAAATTTCAAAAAAAGTTTAAAATGGTCAATACATTCAACATCATTCTTATCCATTTTATTTTATTTTCTAAAAAATAAGTAATCTAAAAATTAAGTAATCTAAAAAATATTATTTTTATAAACAATCTAAGAATATTGTTAAACAATTACATGAGTTAAATATTTTCTCTTTTCTAATCAATATTTAACTTTTTTTAAATATTATACATTACTTGAAAATTATATAAAACAGTTTCTTATTTAGATAATTTTGACATTTTATTTGTAAAATGTGATTTCAATATTTTGTTTATTTATATTATCACAAATGATATGATGCAAAATAAATTAATTTTCTAACATTTTATTTTTATAAATATACCTTTTTATTGGACAGGATACTACTTTAACAAAATCAAATTTCTTTAAAAAATTATCAAATAACTAGTTAAGTTTAATAACTCGTGAAGGAAGGACATTTTGGTACACGAAATTGGAAAACAACAAAACCCTAACTTCATTAGTCGCAACGTGATTCGGTATAATCAAATCCAAATAAAAAATTGCATAACAAAACGTGGTGACCTAGCATGTCCTAACCCATCACAATTTTCAATTATAGATGCTTCATGTTCCACAGTATTAAATTATTCACGATTACAACTCCTCAAATCCTACTTGAGAAGTGTTTAATATATATATATATATATATATATATATATATATATATATATATATATATATATATATTATTTATTTATATTTATATGGTGCTACGTGTTGATTGTTCAACATCATAGTTTAGCCTGGTCATGAAAACAGGGTTAAGATAATCATGCTTTGTTGTCCTATTGGTGCTTTCTTAATCACATTTTTTATCTGTGATTCTTTTTTGGTTGTTTTCGACTTTAATTAATTATCTTTTTGATTACTTTGTATGATAGTAACACATATCTAGCTGTTGCTTATTAGATAGTGACACACATTCTTCGCCACGTTAGTTTGGGACCATATTCTTATTATTCTATATTCGGCACAAAAAGTCAAAATAAACAGAGAAAAAAAAACAATATATTAAATGCTTCTTAGTAAGATGCTTCCATCTTGCTTTCATTCATTTATGAAGTCTTAAATAGTTTGAACATTACTTAAGGTTGTCATTTGGTGAATTCTTTGAGACTATCATCAATGTTACGTGTGGTTTCTGAAATTTCTTTTTTTAAGTCTGCTTTGGTATTGTATGCTTATTTATCTACTAATTAATCATGAGACTATATGAAAGTTATTTACGTGTTGAATAGTGAATAAACTAATATTATGATATGATGTTAGCTAAAAATAACTTTTGGAAATTGTGTGACTCAAATTATATATATTTATTTTAAAATAAATATTAAAAATTAAAAATAAATATTTTATATTTTGAGGCTAGAAATTGAATAAAAACGACATAAATTAAAGTTATCAATAATAAAACATAAATAAAGACAACAATTTGTTTAAGAGAAGTAAGCCAATTGATGTTATCTATAATAATCTTTCTTCTACCAATTATTTTATTGAAAATTTTTATACTAATTGTTGGATCAGCTGGTTCTAGAAGGAAGAAGGTTGAATTGAGCACGAATTCAATTTTTTGAGTTTTTTAGCACTAGGCTAAAAGTTATAGTCATTATTTAAGACGTAATTCTTTCTATTTAAGAGGATGACCCAAGCGTCATGATTAGATTGTAACTTGATGCAGGGAACAATTGATGTTACTCACAACAATATATATATATATATATATATATATATATATAATGAATTTATTAAAATATACTAATATAGTTTGTAGTGTGAAAAAATAAAACAATAAACTTTTATAAAAATATATAACAAAAGATATAACTTCTACATTTCATCCTCAATGAGAAGTCATTTCTCAATATTCCACAATTCAGTTTCCTCTTCTTTATATTTTGATAAGTTTCTTGAGAGAATATGAAGATTAATATGGACAAATACTTTATCTTCCTAAAAGGTGTTATCTTATTTCTTTTAAAATAATGTATAAAAAAATAAGTACTCTAATGTCAGAAGAAAAACATAGTTGTCCAAATAACTTAAAGGTTATATTCTAAATTGTTGGTATATGAGCTTCCTGAATAATATATCATATTATCTCTTAAATAAGCTCTTACTCTAAGATTCATTTTAATGAGAAATCACATAGACTTTACTTTATCATATTATTTCCACTGCTAGGAATTTTTCTTAACTTTGAAACGTATCTCCAGGAGGGTTTTTTTTTTTTCATCTTTTTTTTTCAATAAATATACTCCTCTTAATTTCTTTTAAAAAATAAATATGAAAAATTTACTTAAATGTAAAAATAAAATAAATTTATCTAATAGAAAGTAATTTATAGTTATTAAAAATAAAAGATGTCACAAATTAAAATTTAATAAGTATATAATATATTTTTAAATAATATTCAATTATTATGCTATTTAAGATTATTTTATATTTTTCTTTTCAGTACGATTATTTAAAAAATTTATTTAATAATTAATTTTTTAAATAAAAAATTAGTTTATTTTTGTAATATTAATTTATCATTTAAAAAATATTCAAATTATAAAAAATAATTTCATGTTTGTAATTTAAAAATAAAATAAAATAAAAACATATTATTCAAATTATAAAAGATACAAAATATAACATAATTATATTATTATATAACAAGTTATATTTAAATTTAAATGGAAAACACATAAATTCAATAAAAAATATTATTCAAAATTTAAATTTAAATAAATAATAATAATTAAAAAAAGGACTTGTATGATATGATAAAATTACAGAAGTATAATTATTAGTATAATTTAATATAGTTTTTATTCTAATTTAATATATTTTTTAATATTTATAAAAAGTACACGTTAATTTGTTTTTTAGATTTAAAAACAAATCATACCAAAACTATGTACACCAAAATTATTTAAATTGTTTCAAGACACGTTTCACAACAAATAAAAAAACTGATCAGGCATATTATTTGAATTTTATTTTTAATTAATTAGAGACCACAATAATTTGAATTTGAATGAAAACAACAGCCAAATAAATTTTAGTGAGCTAATATGGCAACGTCAGTAATTACAAACATTTTTTCAATTACTTTCCTTAAGCAAATAGATTCAATTGTGCGGCAACCTTAGCACCACAAATTTAAGGATCAATTCCAGCCCATGTTTTCTTAAATTTTTTTCTAATTAAATAGTGCAGAATACGTCATTATGTGAATTGAAGCATGGTCCAGTTTGATTAAATTTATTGCAAATAGTTATGCAATAAATTATTGATGTAAATCTGGGAAAATTTTCCTCAAAAATACTCACGTTTCACAATAACATTAGTATAAAATCAAATCAAATTTTAAATTATTTCTAAAACAGTTTTATATTATATTATAAATCTTTGATGGCATAGAAAGGATTTAACTATTAAGAAGCAAATATATTCTTTGAAAAGAAATTCCAAAAAAAAACATACATTATAATATAAATAAAATTAAAACAATCTTACCTAAAATTTTACAGTATTACTCATTCAACTCTAATAAAAAGCATTATGAATAAAGGAAGTATAATTTTAAATCACAAAATAATTAATAAACAAAAAAGAAAATAAGAAAGACAATTCTTTTAGTTTGAGCGGAAATTTTTAGTTTGAATGAGAGTGGAGAGAAAAATTCCTTCACTTAAGTGAAAATGAATCTTACTTGAGCGAAATTATAAAGAAGAGATTGATCAAGTCAAACAAGTTTTGAATAAGACATTCAAGATCAATAATCTTAGGAATTTAAGATATTTTCTTGGTGTTGAAGTAATAAGAAGTAAGAAAGGAGAAAGGGATTACGATGAATCAAAGGAGGAAATATGCTTTGAAATTGTTAATAGATGCAAGTCTTTTAATATGTAAACTTAAAATCAATCCTATTGATAATGTTGTTAAATTGTTTTTTATTGGAAGTTTGCCTTTCAAAGATGTTCAAGTCTACAAAAGGTTGATTGAAAGGCTTATGTATCTCATTAATACCTGACTTGAGATAACTTTATCTGTTCAACAATTTTCTCAGTTTCTTAATAAGCCTACAATTTCTATTTATAATGCAGCAATTAGAATTCTCAAATATATTAAAGGAGTTCCAAGTCTTGGCTTATTTTTCTCTTCCAACACTTTTGTCCATCTAAAAGTAGTGATTGGGACACATGCAGTGATTCAAGACAATCAGTGACTAATTTTAGTGTGTATCTTGGGAATTCTCTTATATCCTGAAAATCAAAGAAGCAAGGAACAATGTTAAAGAGTTTCTGTGAAGCTGAATACAGAGGGTAATGACCACCGTTACATGTGAAATTCAATGGTTAATTTATCTTCTTCTAGATTTCAAAGTACCTTCTGAGTAACCATCTTTTTTATGTTTTACAAGCATACGAAACACATAAAAGTAGATTGTTACATTGTTAGAGAAAAATTGAATAATGGTCTCATCCACCTGCTTTACTGACATTTATAACAAAATCTTAAGTCCTTAATTTTTCAAGAATATTTGTTTCTCAAGCTAGGTCTCATCAATATTTGTTCCCCACCTCCGTAGGATTTAAAAAGATATAGATAAGAAACTTCTATAAGGAAACTAACACCAATTATATTATTTTATTTTGTCTTTATATGATAAAATCAAATTGTCATTAATTCTTTCATTGTGTCTTTTATGACAAAATAAAATTGTAATATTTTATCGGTTTTTTTTTTCTCTCTTTAGCTAAACAAGAATGAGTATAATGCTAATTTATATTCAGTCCTTTACTTTTATTCTCAATACAAAAAATAAAGAGAATTTTTTTTATTCTCATATATTTTATTTATTGTTGTTTATCTCTCTATTTAATAATACATATCATAATCATCATTGGAGTCTCATAAAATTAATGTCCTGTTTATGAAACATCTAGATTGCCTAGATTTCAATTTTCACAAGTTATGCCTTTTCATTCCTTTAATGTATCTAATAAAGATACACCTCTCTACTCCTACTTTCAGTTTATCCTTCTTGATATGTGTAAGCTAAGACTCCAAACACCTTTAGATAATTTGATGGTTTTCCACTTTACACCTCCATGAAAGTCTTAAACTTTAGAGTATATGATGGATTTCTATTTATCAGATAAATGATAATATTTAATCAAAGTTTGAAAGTTTTCCTTACTAGGAGTTTTAATCTTGTGAGTTAGGTCAAAAGTGATTATTTTCTATACTTATTTATCTCATAAGATTTAGTGGTACAAGGTTCTTCTCAATTCTTAATATTATATCGATTTTTCTAATAGTTTGATAGAAATTGCTGAAAACATTTGTTCTCCTTAATCTTTAGTTAAACATTTATCAATGTAGTCTAAGAGTTAGTGAGTGAATTAATATAAACTGTTATATTGAAGCTATTTGTTACATAGTCTATCTGTTTGAAAAAATACAATCTCAAACTATATTCAACCCATCCTTTAGAACTAACATGAATCTTCAAGTTATTAGTTGATTCAAGGAAAGTGCGTTGGGAGCTAAGAAATTGAATGGATGCAATAGGAATTAGAATGGATAAGTTTGCAAAATTGATGCAAGGTTGTTTGTGAAGGTAGGATGACTGATTGTCCTAAAAAGTGTAATGGTTTTGTTGTTATGGGTGAAAATGTGACTGGGACTGGATAAGTAGGCATATAAATTGCCTACTGTGGAGAGGCATTCTAACCCAGAGACAACGTTGATGCCTTCCATGGGGAATACTTGAAAACATCTTGGACTTGCAGGTGGACTTGAAGACAAAAGAGATGATAACATGTTATATGTTTTCTATTACCAACCATAAAAAAAAAAAGAAAATAAAAGAAAAGAAAAGACTCTTCAACTATTCAGAGTTGTATGTGTGATAATGCGTGGTTGCAAGATATTATGGGAACCACTTGTGTGTATTAGGATTGTAATTCCCAAGCCAGAAACGTGACCCTTAAATTTGAGGGATTTAAATTGGCCTATAAAGAGAAAACCCAACAAAAAAACACAATCACATGTGTTGTTATTGTCGTTTCTAGTGATGATAAAATTTTAGTTGTAGAAAGTTAAATAATTACTTAGAGAGGTTTGTTGTGACATATTTTAAAAAAATAAAAGATTAAAATATAATGTCTTTATAATATGCTTTACCATATTTAAAACATTTAATCTAAAAACCAATAAATTTATAGTACATAACAAGTAAAAATCTTCATGCAATTAGTGTAAACACTACTTACTCTTTCTTTATATATATAAAAAAATAAAATATCAAATTTAATTTCTTTTTTCTACTACAAATATATAAAATCTCAAATGTTCATGTTATATATTTAAAATTTTTTTATTTTATTTTTTTTACCTTGCTCTAGTTATAATTTCTTTTCTTATCACAATGTATGATAATTCATTTCTTTTAAAGAATCTATATGTCTCTTACCCATTAAGATAATATATATATATATATATATATATATATATATATATATATATATATATATATATATATATATATAAAATAAATATATTTTTTTTATATATATATATATATATATATATATA
>Ga0099825_1000702_pt1 | contig 38094 bp, 22 predicted proteins | sample SiratroredBW_FD_76838 | JGI IMG/M metagenome (GOLD analysis project Ga0099825, IMG submission 76838) | Root nodule microbial communities of legume samples collected from California, USA - Siratro red BW | ecosystem: Host-associated > Plants > Roots > Nodule | place: USA: California | collected...
AAAAAAAAAAAAAAAAAAAAAAAAAAAAAAAAAAAAAAAAAAAAAAAAAAAACCCTACTTTGCAGTTTGCACAAGCTAAAGAGACAAATTTGGTTCTCTGTAATCACCACATTTTAATGCTCAGTTAAACAATAATATGCAGATTGTCACCTCAGCTCCACTAATTATAAAACCTGTATGTCAAGCACCACCTACATCTGTATAATGCAACACACAATCCTTAACAAGTAGCAGCAGAAGATTGTTAATGATATTCCTACAATCTATACAACTTGAGCACTTATATGAAAAATAAATTCACAGTTCTGCATAACCCTCTCTCTCTCAACACACAAACTTTCAGTTCTGGATTAAAAAAATTATATAAAATCACTATTCAAATCTGCACTCCATCTAATAGGTTAAGTTTTTAAGAAAGATCCTTGACCAGAAATTTTTACGAGATTAGAAACTAGAAAGAAGCTAGTGCAGGCAATTGCTAGGACTTAACACAAGAGAAGAGTTCCATCGAAAAGACTAGTCCATTAGATGGGACAGTCTCAAAGCTTAAATACCACATCAGGTAGTTTATTCTACTCAGTGTTAAAACTCCTAACATTGTTACCCCCTTTAAGGGATGATGTCTGTGAGGCTTTCACTCTATCAAAGAATAAATCAAACTTAGGATGCAGCTTTTGGAGTATGCAACAAAGCAAAAGCAAATAAAAGAATCTTACAAACTTGGTGTATCTCTCTTAAGTATCAATTATCAGCAGTAATATATGCAACAAAGATTACTAGCAACTCTGGTAATATATGCGACAAAGACATCTGCAACCCTAAGAAGGTAACGTAGAAATCAATACTCACCGGAGTAACCGAGTAAAAACCATTTGGTATGGGTTCTGAAAGCATCCCAGTGCGCCAAAGAGTTTGTGATGCTTTATGAGAAGACAAAACATCTTTAACAAAATGTCGAGGAGATTCTTTATTACTTAGTGTCTCCTCATGAGAATCCAAAGAAACAGATCCGAATTTTTCAACAAAATCTGAAGGCCACCACGACATATTAGATGGCCCTTGCTCTGTCGGCCCTGCATCTTCTCGTGTCTCCTCCATGTTCTTATGTATTTGGAATGAAGAACCATTTCGCCACAATTATTAACCCATAAGAGACATATCCAGGCTAAAGGTAGTTCTGAATATACAAATTCATTGATATAAGTATTTTAGTAACCCCAACTTCTTCAGGCAGGAGATCATCTAACCTGCATGAACCAAATAACAAGGATATGGCATATCAAAAAGATAATTATCTGATAAAAAAAAAAGGAATGAATTTTCAAAATCATTACACATGAAACTGAAGCATTACAACCATGAGCCAAAAAAATTGCTATACAAAAAAAAAAAAGAAAAATTGTTAGCATTGACCAAGCTCCGCTACGCATGAATCCCATGACAATAATTAGATGATTGCCAAATGAACCGTACAAGTTAAATTTTCAGAACTGATATTATCACTGGTGAACTTAGGAAACCAGCAAGCAAAGATTATCTCAAGTCTAAATCATTCAAAATACAAGAGTAAGCCTATTTGTGCAAGTTATAACGTTTCCAACAAATCATCAGTCATGTGACACCCATAAAATCAGATATTGAACCCATAAAATGTAACCTATATCCACTCTCCAAAAGAAACAGAAAATGCATCATGCATGACTAAAAGTTGACTTACTAAGACCTTCTGACCATTTCCGATTCAGCAACACTTTCCCGTTATTAAAAAGTGAATACAAAGTATTCACCATGATCATTCCCCTAAATTATTGAAGCAGATAACGACAAAGACACATGAGAAATATCAAATATCTAGATTAAAGTGCAAGCATATCTTAAATATTGGACATGTGGACAAAGTATACTGTGCAACTGTAGAATATTCATGTAACCAAACCATTCTTGTGAAAGACAAATACCATCCATTCACAAATGTATAATATGCTGACGACAGAAATTCACACTCCCATGTATTCATTACTTACAAATGTAACTCCAAATGCTATTGCCTCCACACTGAAATTCTAATATTAACTAATATTCTGACTGTTTACTAGTTCATAATATCCTCAGCTAGCGGGGTAAGGCCTCATAATAAAATCCTAAACAGTGCCAAGGCAAATAGCAACTCGATCACCTTATATTTAACCAAAAATGGTCTTTATACGAAATGATAAAGGTTAATCATCAAGATAAGCCCCACTGAAGCAAGAAGGAATCTTTCACTTCATCAATAAAGATAAGGACATATACATAAGACATGTCACTAATACCATTACCACTTTTACAATTTGTTGCCGTACCATTCATTGGACATCCAAAGGAAAACTCTTAGAACAAAACTAAATAAAGTCTGCCAAAAGTATTTCTGACTACACTATATTTTGCATCCTAAAGAAATTCTCCTATTCTTGCTTCATTCAAGATTGTTTATTTCTAACTGTACTATTAGTTTCCAGCTAAAGTGATCATTCCTACTCAATGACAAGTCCATTCTCTTTCCGTAGTAAACTTTGTTTTCACTTTTCCATTTATTCTTGTCCCTTTCTATGGTATGTACATTTGTTCTAAACAAACAGAGGAGAGGACTGGAATACTTTGTCTGGTTTTAAATCATTTCCCTGTATTAGTTTATTTATGTATTTCCATATTTTAAAAGTATTACAGAGAAAACAAAAAAAAAATAACAAAAGTCAATAACAATCCAGCATGCCGCAAAGGGAGACAACAAAAAGACAGCTAGAAACTTCCTAATATGGAGTATTGCTCTCGTAAATCCCCGAGAAAAATCACGCCAGCACTAATAGTATGAACGCAAAAACATTACAACCACTTTAAACGAATGCCTCTACAGTTCAATTCAAATTTCAACCCCTAACAGTGCATAATGTGCATAATAGTTCAGCCAAATCATCGATTCCAATTCAAATTTTCAAAAACCAACAGTTCCGCAATACCAACGCAAAACACATTAGATCACAAAGAGGACCGGACCTACTTACATCACGCACAGACTCAACTCCATTCACAGTAAATCACAAAAACAAAATAAATAAATTCCTTAAACAAATCCGTATGGAGCCAAAACCGCCAGAGCCAGAACAATGCCTGAAGCGAGAATGCAAGGCCATCGGAAACATGAATCAAACACAACCGGATTGAATTCGGCTGCAATAACGCGAATAGAAGCAGAAAGAAAATTATGAGCGAGATAAAAGGAAAGGCGAATTCACCGGCTGCAGATCCAAGCATTCAGTCTGAATCTGGATTGGCATCCAATAGCATTCGAATCTGAATCAGCCGTTAACAGCGCAGAATCGTTTTTAACGCATAGAAAGAAACGTAGTGAGAGAGAAGAAAGCGAGAGAGAGGCGAAGAAATGAGAGACGGAGAGAGAGATTTGAGTTTTGGATTGATGGAAGAAGAAAGCTATGATGCGCTTTTTGTTTCAGAGTTGCGAAGGAGAGAGAGTGTGTGTGTGAGAGAGAGAGAGAGAGGAGAAGGGAGGGGGTGAGTCACGTGCAGTGCGAGATGGATCTGGGGACCTCTCCCCGACAGCCAGCTAGCAAAAGGGTTGGCTCACCAACATCCACAACTTCTTACGCGTCAAAGCTATTATGCTATTCCCCTAGCCCTCTACTCTAGCTTTTCCCTCCTCAATTAAATCTTTTCTCATTCACTATTCATTATTCTTGGTTTATTGCTATTCAATTTCATTCACCTTCTTAATTTTTATTTTATGTTTTATAAATAAATATATATATATATATACATATTAATTAATTTCATTATTCATAGGCACTCAATTTTCTTCAAATATAAAATATGTGATTGCATTAAGAGATACTAATAAAACTGATTAATCAAGTTACTCTTAAGTAAACTTAATAAATACTTCATATTAATTCTAAAATAATCACCAATGAATTTTATAACAGTAATACAAGATTTACGGTTACACTTTTCTATACAATGTCGTTATTGTTGTTATTATTATTATTATTATTAAAAATTTATGAAATAAAAAAAGAGGTCATCATTAAATGAGAATGACACTTGTTGAAAAATTTATGTTTTTTGGCACAGAAAAATATATATTAACTAATAATACAAAATACATGGTCAAGAGAGTTACTCCTACATCAACCGCCCACCTCAATTTGCACAATTTTTACACTGATTCAATTAATAATTTTAAATTGGAATTTAAATATATATATATATATATATATATATAACTTTAAATATTTATCACGTATAATATTCCTAACCAATTAAAGTATAATTGAGTCACGAGAGACATGTGATACGGTCATATAAAATAATATTGTAACTCCATAATATGCTCCTTTATAATTATTCATAGAATTTAATTTTGTAGAATTTTAATATAAACATGTCTTTATGTCGTTAATCAATTAAAAGTTATAATAGATATAAATTTTTTAAAATAATTATTATTAAAAATATCTTAAATGATAGATTAAAACTAGTCTTTTTTTTAATTTTAACAAATTGAATTTAAATTTTAAGTCAGCGCATTGAAAATAAATTATCTTAAATGGTTGCTCTAGTATAAAATAGTTAGAATATTTAGCTTGAAACTATTGAAAGAGGTGTTTAATTTTGATATTAAAAAATAAAAACATTCTTGGCATAAAAAATAAATAATTTCTATGTGTGATTTTTTCTGTTGTCTAAAAAATAATAAACAACTAAACAAACTACCGAAGACTTGGAATACGTATGAGAATAGTCTTTTGGTACTACTAGTAGGTAAAATCTTGGTGGACCCTAAGATCAATGAACTCCAACCAATTCAAACATTGATCAAGCTGCCACACACGTGGGGACTTAACATATGAACAAGTTATTGGTTATCATATCTGACTTTTTTTATTAATTGATGCCTTGAGATATTAGTTAAATAATTTATATTAAGATTTACGATGAAATCGTATCAATAATATTTATAATCCAAAGTTGCCAACTAGTTAAGTAATATATTAAAAAATTTATTAGTATTTTATTTTTTTTCGCTGGTCACATTTTCTTCTTAAGTTTTTTTTTTTAGTTCTGATCAGTTGATACATTGTTCACCTCTTAGTTTTCATTATTTATGTATTATTTAACAACTAAAAATAATTGAGTGAACCTTAACAATGAATAGTTTGTGACCTAAGAGGTGTGAGTTAACATTAGTAAACAATGATAAATAAAGTGTGTCTCTCTGAAAAAAATAAAGTAAACAACATATTGGTTCAATTTTCTTATTTCTCACCAGTATTTTCTTTTAAAAACATTATATATTTATTATGAGTTAAGATTTAATACAAATTATGTACTGTATAATTATTATTTTTAATAGAATATTAAAAATTATCTATATGAGTATATTAATTATAAATTCTTCATTTGACATGAAGTAAATTACAATACTTCTATTTTATATATATATATATATATATATATATATATATATATATATAAAAGTATGTACATTGTGGCTAACTTATGTAACGCATTTAACGTATATGAGGAAATCCATACTATGTTTTGACTTGCATATTATAGATTTTGGCTAACTTACATAATATATTTAATGAATTTCAGCACAACATTCATAGATTAAATTTTCATTTTGGAACCTGATAAAATTCAAATAGAAATACATTCTAGATTTAAGTTTCATTGGGATATGATAAAATTTAGATTAAAGATATCTTTCTTTGAAAGTCAACTATCAAAATCGAGGAATATCACATGAAAGAGTTGATAAATAAAGTTCTTAAACTAAATAGTTTCAAAAGCAGGATTAAACTATATTCTTTTTCTTTTAAGAGTTGGACAAGAATATATATAAAAAATAAAAAAATAAAAAACTCTATTCCTACATCTTTCCTTATAAGTGAATTTTTATTTACGAAAACTTTTGTTATTTGTTACTAGAAAGAAGGCAATTCCCATGATTATTTTTTCCTCTAATTTTTTTCTCTCTCTAACTCAATTTATTTTATCTTTTCATACCATTTCTTCAATTTTTTTGAAATGATTTTTTTGTTATTTTTTTCATAATTATATCACATCTTTGTATATATGAAGAAGAATAAAATAATATAAATTGAACAAAATTTTGTTTTTTTTTTCAAGTTTAAAATTTCTTTTCTTTTACGCTTTACCTTGATATATATAAGATCTGAGTTAAAGGTGTGTATTTAAGTTAATCTAAACCTATAATAATGTATTATGTTTTTTAATGAACTTTTTATGAGTAAATTAGAATGTTCCTAATTTAGCATAGTATTGAAAAAAATCTCTAAAAATATAAAAGATATAAGTTAAGAATAGTTAACTTACTCTATGAAAGTAATTACATATTAGGAATAACCTATTTTGCTGTTCATCAGATTTAGTTTTTGCTTTGAATTTTATTTTTTTTATAACTGGATATTGTATTTTTTAATACAATTTTGGGTTTTGAGTAGTCAAACTGGGAATGAAAAAAATACATGAAGAGGTGGTGTGAACAAAATAATATAAAAATGCATTTGAAACTGATATAATTGAATATAAAGAGTTAGAGAGTTTTTTTTTGAAGTAATGATTTCCCACAAGTGAATTGAATTAAACCACTTTAATGTTGCTTTGACTTTTTTTAGTGTTTAATAGTCTTAAATTGCTTGAGTTGATATACATGCATCTCATAATGAAATAAAGGTTTGAATTAAGGTTTAAACTCTCTTAGGAAAAAAAATTGTTTATTTTAGATCGTAAGTATTTTTGTTAATTTTGCATGATTATTTTTTATAATTTGTAATTTGTTTCTTTCAAAGAACTAATTTCTTAATTAAAGTTGTCCAACAAATTTTATAAATATGTTTGATGGATAAATTTTTCCCAATAAATATTAGTTCAAAGATAATAAATCAACTATTGAATATACAATTTCTTTTACCATAAGATAATTAGTCATGATATAATCTCAATTATCTACACAATATATAACATCATATGCATCATCTCATCATATCACATCTCAACACATATATACATATCACATACATTTCATCCAACCCTTTCATATACACATACACACATTTTATTACATAAATATATGTAAATATACAACACCAATATATCGTATCATTAGTGATATGTGGCTTGAGTGAGATTATCTCACTTTGAGCGACTTGTTTTCACTAAATAGGAAAAGTTTCACTCAAATTGATAAACTATCATTTAAGTGACATCTCATATATCTTAAGCGAATTAACAATGCTGAATTTAAAGGACAAAGAAATTATTTAATATCCCTCTTCTGACCAACTTCAAAGGAGAAATAATCAACACTAATTCTTTCTCGCTCAAGTGTCACTTTGTTTGAGTGACATGACTTAGTACACAATTCTACAAGTTTCAAAACATCTAACTGTATTTTTCATCATCCATTGGTTCATTAATATTGAAAGTTTCAAAGGAGAGAGAACTTTTACCATAATTATCTCCAAACCATAACTTGAACCATAAACATTTTTACTATAGCCACCATGACAACATTTAAAGGATAATATGCCGAATGCAAGTAATAATTGTTCACTACTTAAACATTGCTTTAAAGTGTCATTAACTTTATTTATCAATTCTAACTAACATGATTTAAACACACAAAATAACATTGCTTATGACCCAATTTTAAACTAAAAAAAGACTAATTTAAACTCCCAATTCATTCAAAACCAATATATAACCAACATTTTTCCTTTTTCAATTACCATTACACTCTCATCTTTCACTCTATTCATGCATCTAAAGTGGAAAACTTTTCAATCCTAAAGAAAAAAAAAAATATAAAATAATTTAATAGAAAAAAAGGAGTTATCATAATCAACATTTTAATTAATCTGGAAAAACGTATAACTAGTCCATGAGAATCTTAAAAGAAAATATAATAATTTTAACTATTTAAAAACATAAAGTAAAAAATAAATTATTTTAAACCTACTTATATTTTTTATAAGATTTTTTTCATTATTCATTTCCCTTAAAATATATATTTAATATAAATAAACTATCTCTTACCCTTTTAAATATAACATTATGAAACTTGAATTTGGCCATTTATTTTGTTGAACATGTTTGTTGTGTTGGTACTTTTCATTCTTATTTAGTTTACAGATAATTTACACACAAACGTTGTTGTTTACTTAAAAAAAAAAATAAAAATAAAAGGGCGGAAAATTTTAATTTTTAGAAGTATCAATGACGAAAATTATATTATTATTTCCAATGGAGTGTTGTTGATAGTTAAAAAACCGATTTTGAGCAACAAAAAACTACCGATACAAAACTTGAGCCTGTCTACACAAATTTTACTATTAAGAATCATTATCTTACACATGAAAATAAAACATAAAATATCCAGTTAAATAAATAAAGCATAGTATCAAATGAGAAGAAAAGAGAATAAATCATAACAAAATAAACTAGTAATTTAAAAACAACTTAACAAGTAAAAATATGTTCAACTTACAAAATTAAATGAAAAAAAGTCAAACTAAATAAGTAAATATTTATGATTTTCTCAGGAGATGCACTTCTCGTCAAAGTCTTCGATTTGGACTAATTATAGTTGAATATAACCTATCAACTTGTTCAACGGATTGTTCATTGGAATTGAATGAAACTGGACCTAATATTTTCAAGAACAGATTCAAGTGGGTTCCATAATATTCTAATCAAATAGATGTCCTATATTTTATTAAATTAATTTTTTAAACAATTATATATTAATAATAAATTTTACTTAAAAAATATTTTAAATAATATGATATTATATTTATATTTATAATATTTGTTTAAATATATATAGTAAAGTATATTTTAATTTAAGTTTTATACATTTTATTTACGATTTATAATTACATATAATTTTAAGAATAATATATAAATCTAAAAAAATTGAATGAACTAAATATTTTAAATTTTAAATTCAACTTAAATTAATTATTTTCTAAAAATTCAAAATAAAATTTTTAAAATAAATTAGGGTAACAAAACAAGCGGTTCAATCCATTTTAGTTTGATCATCTTAACTCAATGACGTGGATTGAAAATTCAGACTCAATGATCTTTTTAATTTATTTTTATTTTAATGTATGTATATATATATATATATATATATATATTAAAAACATATTTTTTATAATTTTTAATTGAGTAATTAATTTTTTAATTAGATAAATTAAAAGGATCATCACTTTTATATGTTAAATTATTCTATTATAATCAATAATTGAAACTTATGTTGGATTAATTATTTTGTAGACATACATAAATTAATAATTTCTCTAGATTAACTTATTTGTCAAAATATTATGTAACCATTATTGTTATTATTTATTTATTTATTTGGTTATATAAAATAATATTATTCATATTATGTGAATATTTATTGGATAGGTAGGTTGAGTCCATTATTAACTAATAATATATATAGAATAGTTCCTACAACTGTTCAGAACACATTTTTATTTTATCCTATTAAAGAATAAAAAAGACAGTTTTCTGTATACCTTTCTGACTTTGGAAGCATTTTGTACATATTCTTTTTTCTTATTTCTTGCAAAGAAGTCATTGCCTAAGAAGGACAAAACTAACGGATGATGAATCAAAGCTCTTCTTTATTACAGGTATTGATTCTTCTTATCTTTATATAATATGATGTTCATATGTCATAATCAGACTAAATTAAAAACTCTAATAAAATTATTGCTTTCAACTTAAACATAATAATTTAAATTATAATATTATTTCATATTTACATTCTTTAAATAATATAATATAAAAATAGTTTTTTTTTAAATTATTTTGTATATTGTTTCTTAATTTAAAAAATAGGTCAATCAACTGACGTATTCTTGATTCGCTGAGTTGACGAATTAGAAAGAATACACCAAAACGAATTAATAAATTCAAAATGCCAAATTTATTCTCTTAAAATATACAAGTCAATTTAATCGATCTAGTCTATTTTGAGATCCTTAATATAAATAAATTTAATGATTTCACATTAATTTTAGGCCACTCGAATAGTAGAACATGCACGTAAAGAGACTTGTCCAATCATTTTTTTTATTTTCCTAATTCCATTATTATACTTGGAATTTTTGCTCCCAAACAATGAAAATTTTGCTTTTTAGGTTTATCGTTGTCTAGTTATAAATACATAGTTTAGGTTTATAATGTATTTGTAAGCCAATTTTAGTTTTAAAACCAAAAATAGATTAACAAATTTAAAATGGATTAAGATATCACGATATTAGATAAACCTTTACATACTTTTACCCTTTTTTATATAAAAGATGTTATAATTAAATTCTATAATTTCTTCTTATATGAAATTAAAATTAAAATAATTATTTTGCATTGTGTTACATTTAGAACTTATTTTTTAATTATCTACTTTAATTGTTAAATTACTCTTTTATAGTGAAATTTAATTTAATTATTTGACTTGAAAGTCTTATTAGACCTCAAATGTTTATCTTTTAAATAAAAATAGAAAGATATGTTAGATATTAAAGTAATGATTGTTTTTGAAAATTCTTTAAGGATAAAAGTTTCACTTAGAATATAAAAGAAAGGGTGACAATTCACTCAATAAATTCTATTGGTTGAATGAATATAAAGGAGAGTTAAAATCAGACAATGTATATAAATAGGATGTTGAAATGATGATATTTTTTTAGAATGAATGAAATATAATTAGTTATTTATACATGTCTTATTAAGCCTAATAAATTGCTATTATGAAGGTCAATAATCAAATTTGAGCCATGAAGACCTTACATGTATGTATAACAAATGGTGTTTAGGACTTATTTGTTGATGATCTATATAATGCACTAATCATAGAATGTTTGAACCACATATAACACCACACCAAACATGTTACTTCGCTCAAGCACATACAAAATAACAATAATACAAATCAACCTTCAACTAACTCAAAGATATACAAACATAGAGAAACGAAACTACAAACTATAAAAAAAAAGTGAGGATAATTGATTATACGCGAGGCATAATCTATGCCACCATATAATCAATTATCCTCATCCTTCAAACCTCCATTCTCATGTCATATTCATTTCTTTCAGTCATGACACCTTACCTCTACACCTAATGCAATTCCACTAAAACACCTCCACCAATAACAACTTCTTTTAAATAAAACTCCATCAACCCAACTCACTTGCACTTCACACACACACAAAACACACTCAACCACCAACATTACCAACAAAGAACAAAAGTGTGAAGTTCTACTAAATTCATTAACGAGTATTTAAAGGAATTTTCAAATCCTCAACTACAATGGTCAAAGGATTCTCTACCTTGTTCAGGAATAACTGCACGCATGGCCACTATGCAAACCACAAATTTATATCATGCATAGTGTAAAAGTGAAGGACATTTTAGTCTTCTCATGCACTTCCAACTAGCTTTCATTCTATTTCTTCACATCTAGACTCGATATTTTTTTATTTTAATATATATATATATATATATATATATATTAAAAGCATATTTTTAAAGTTTTTGTTGCAACCGGATCACGACGGAGCGATCAAACAATATTTTTTAAAAATATTTAAAATGAGATTGGAGTCGCCACCATAGTTTATTATGGAAAACTATAGAAAAACCAAATAAAAATGTCTACAAACAAGATTCAAAGATTCGGGAGTCGGTTACGTGTGGGGAAGGTATTAGCACCCCACAACGCCCGTCCTAAGACGGTACCCTTAATCAAATGAATAAAAATAAGTGTGGTTTTAAAAAATATTATTTTTCCCAAATAATAACAGTAACAATGAGACTAAAGACAGAACAAACAAATATATAGAAAAACATAACAAACAGGAAAACATGCTTATAAAAATCATAACAACGATAAATAATAATTAGGCGGATAAAAATAACAAACAAAAATAAAACAAACAAACATATATATATTTTTTATTTATTTGGGCCCGACAAGGCTAGACCTTGGTCATACGTATCTATACAGATGATAGAAAATCTATACATGATAGAAAATCAGGGTACACGTAGTTCTATTTTAAAAAAATTTGTTGGATGACGTTTGATATTTTTTAGATTATGAATCTTTTCTTTTATTTTTGGCAATTTTTTTATATAATTTTTTTAGTTATTTTCTATTTTATTATATTTTTCTCTTGATAATTGTTTATTTAAAGGAAATTCGGGATAAGACTGTTTTTTTTATACTTAAAAATGTTTATTAAAAAACTATTTTTATTTTAATTTAAGAAAGGAATTGATTTTTATTATCTTAAAGAAATTGTTTTTATACTTTAGAAAAACATATCCTTTTTAATTTTTTATTCATTATTTTCGAAAAAAATAACTATTTTTCATATTAAAACAAAACTTTTTCTTTTATTTTATTTTTAAATTGTCTTTATATTTTATTTTCAAAAAACGTGTTTCTATTACCTTATTTTTGTAAAAAAAAATGTTTTTTTATATTTATTATCGAAAAGACATGTTTTTATATTTATCTCATTTTTATTATTTTTGAAGATGTTTTATCTTTATTATTTTAGGGTTGTTTTGAAACCTTTTTCCCTTTTTTGTTTTAAAAATTTATATTTTTGATATTTTTTCAAGAACTATTAATTTATTAAATTTTAGAAAGCATTTGGTTCGTTCCTCAAAAATTGGAAAATGTTTTATAATTTTTTATTATTATTATTATTTATTTTTTTAAAATCAAATAGACAAGGGATGAACCTCAGGATATCATAATAATCATCAAACAGAGCAACCACATGTATGTGATAAGTATATAACAGAGTAAATAAAAATAAAACGTTTTTTTCTCGGCCTGTGTATCCACTTGCTCACTATGCATATTTATACTAATTATAATTAGCTCACTCTTAATTCAAATTTTAAATCCCTTAATTCCTAATTATTCCCACTTAATTATAATTTGTGAATTGCCAATTGATTATTCTCTTTTAATTCATATTCAAATCTATTAATTCCTAATTATCCTCACTTATGACACACCAACTGACTGTTAAATTCCAAGGACAAACACAGACTTGAAAAATGGGCAGAACTTTACCATTATTGCTGTTATGGCATCATAATCCCATACATATAATCAAATTCAAAAATAAATTAATATGGAGAATAAATGGGGAATATTGGAGGTAATGTGACTGAAACATTTTATTATTATTTTTTTAATTCGTTTTTTCTTTATTGTTTTTTCCATTTTTACATTTATTGAAAGCAACCTAAATAACACAACAATAGATACTTAAATATTTTTTTTATTTTAATATTATTATTATTTTGAAATATATATTTATTATATCATTATTTTTTATTTTTTCGAAAAATAAAACAAATTATCTCATTACTATTTTAGAACATTAACCAAATGGAACCTATAAAAAAAAAAGATGAGAATAACAATTTAAAAAAAATGCACCAATTATTAGACAATCAGCATTTAATCACTATTAAGCAGAAAATCATTTGCAATTAATCAAAATAATAATCATATCAACTATTCAAATTTCTAGCCTTTCTAAAATTTTTTAAATTTATTTTCAATTAATTTTCGTATCATTAATGGGCATCAGAAAAAGCAAGCAAAAAGAGACGATGTGACATGGCAACACTTTAAGGAAAATTTTATTTTTATTATTATTATTTTTTTTAACAAATTTTTAATAGACTAATTTTCTTTACCTTTTTTTCCTTTTTTACGAATTTTATTTTAACTTTATTCATAAAATAGAATGAAACAAAAACTCTTTTTTTTTTATTTAAATAATAACACACATTTTTATTTTTATTTTATATTGCCTTATATTTTGAAATAATTTTATTTGTCCGGACGAAATTGGGTGTTGATAGTTTTTAATTGAGTAATTAATTTTTCTAATTAGATAAATTAAAAGGATTATCACTTGTATATGATAAATCATTTTATTATAATTTGAAACTTAAACTTAATAATTTTAAATTATAATATTATTTCATATTTACATTATTCAAATAATATAATAAAACATTAATTTTTAAATTATTTTATTTTTTATTTAAAAACTAGGTCAATCAACTGAGGTATTCGTGATTTGTCGAATACACCAAAATAAATTAATAAATTCAAAATACTAAATTCAATATCTTAAAACATGACAAAATAACAAGTCCATTGAATTCATCTAGTCCATTTTGAGATCTTAATGTAAACATATTTAATGATTTCACATTAATTTTAGGTCACTTGAACAGTAGAACATGCACATGGATCAAATTTTTTTCTTTTCCAAATCCCACTATTATATTTGGAATTTTTTTGCTGCCAAACAAATGGAAATTTTACTTTTTAGCTTTACGATTGTCTAATTGTATCTTTTGAGAGGGAATAAATTCCAAAGCAAGTATATGGGAAAGAATGATTATCTTTTGCTGAGGGACACATATTATTAACTTTTGGTTTTTCCCTTTTCATTTTTGAATATGTGGAATTTGACTTAGATATATAAAGGGTCATGGAAGCACTTTAGTACGTAATAATTGGAGTCCTAAGCATAGGTAGCAATGGAAATTGGTTTGTTGTGCTAATGCTTTGGGCAACAAACAGCCGCAAATAATAAGTATATTCATTTGTGGGGTGTGTCAAAGTCATTTTGCACATGGAAAGTTCGATGTGAATAAAGTTCCTCCACACTTCTTTATGGAAAAGTTGAAGCAGCAATACTCAAAACTAGCCAAGCAGCGTTGTCCAAATGCAGTGTTTTCTTCTGAGAATCCCTAAACAGAGTAATTTTTAGTACTTGAGGTACTGTGTTTTTTTGTTGTCTTATAATATATGCATGTCTTGTAACAAATAAAGTAATAAAGAAAAAATATGTAGAAGTTCGAGTTTTGACGGATAGGTTTCTGATCTAATTTCACAAAGAAATTAAATTTAAATCAATAAGGTTTTATTGGTCAAGAATTTATAACTACTTTTCTGTAATTTTAACTAAACCAATCCGATAAAAAATAAATTTATTGAATCAAAGCAGGTCCACTATATGTAAATATGTAGAGTTTTTGTTGAAAAAAATTTATAGCCAAAAAGTTATACATAATCATGTTAGTAAAAACAACACAATACATATGTTTTTCTTTTTATATAATTAACTTGCTTTTAATTGAGTAATAGCAAGGAAAAACTAAAAATAAATAAATAAGATTATACCATACAAAATTATGCATGATAATAAATAATAGTAAGACTCGCATCATTAATTTGGGTTGAAGTAGATTGAATCTGTAAAACATAAATATGATCCTTGGATTAATCGTTATTGACTTGTTTAATTCAAGTTGGATGGATTAAGCTAAAAATATGAAACCATGATTAAAAGATAAAAAAATTAAATAATCTGATTTGATATGTTAAAAGAGTATATTAATATATTTTGGCATTTTCTCCATATTTTACTTGTTATAAAATATTAAAATTTATTAATTTTGAATTAAAAAAATTATCAATAGTGTAAAAATAATATTTATGATAAATTAATACGATGATTGCAATCCACTTATAATAAGTGAGATTATATTATAGTTGTAAATGTAAGAAGAATTTATATCTTACTTCAAATTAGAAATAACAAGAAAAGTTTTTCTAGATTTTTTTTTTTTGCGCTCAATATTTTTTTTTTCTTATATAACTAATCATCCTAAGTTTTGGACAATGGGTTCTAGTTGCCAAATTAACCCATCACAGATAAGACAAAGGTTGTCTCAAAGAAAAAAAACATAATTTTTTATTGTTTACTCTTTGATAGTTTCAAGATTTAATTTATACTAGATTTTGAAGGTTGCAAGATTGATCCTATTATTGAGACTTAATTATTCTTTGTAGTAGAAATTGAGAGTGATGATCATTCAATAATGAATGATTTGTTTTATGTAGAATAGATGTAAAATTATAATCGCATAATATCACCCAATTTTCTATGGATCCACAATCCTATTTATAAAAGTTTGCAACCATTATTTTTCGATAGTAACATTTTATTTTTCTTAATTGTTTATTTCTTTTTCATCATGCTATTCATCTTTATTTATGAGTTGAATAATAATATTTTTAAAAATAATTTATCAAAAATTTAAAAATAACTATGTCACAATATAAAAATTTGTTGTGAATTTATAAAATCATTTATATATTAAATTTTTTTATTTATTATGAATTTTTATTATAAATTTTAGTTAAAAAAACTACTGTTTTATATGTGCCTTTTAAATTCTAAAAGATTAGTAAATTATTAGTTTTTAATATATAAACTATATTTTAATTTTATGATAAATAATTTATATACGATATAGTTTTAAATATTTATGATTTGCTTTAAGAAAATTGAAATAAAATGTACGAATGTAGATTGAAAAAGATAAATTGTTAAGAGCAACAAGTATATATGAATAAAGATAAAAGGAAAATAGTTTGGAACGAGAAAAAAAAAAATTGAGTGGAAAGGAAATTAATCTTTTAATCAGAATTTAACATTATTAAATCTTTGTCCTATACAGTATTATCACTCTTAGGTAAAAAGTCAAAAATAAATTAATATGATTGGTTTATTTGAATTGACCGAAAATTTTCATCTCTACTTAGGGCATTTAGTCATGTTTTAATTAACAGCTTCGACTAAGTTTTAATCAAAATAAATTTAATTTATTAAAACTAGTGGAACACATGTGTTTCCCATTTTAATAATATTAAAATATTATAATTTTTAAAATTGTAAAAAATAAAAAAAATTGTAAGAAATTTATACTATTATTTTTAAGTTAAAAATAATTATTTTTGGATACAGAGATTTCACCATCATGTATTTTATTAAATAATAAAATTATTTTAATTAAATAAAGGATAAAATGATATAATTTGGTAATAACAAATATATTTCTCCATGTAATAGTATAGATAATCTTATAAAATTATTGTATATTAAAAAACAAAATTTATACAATTTTCTAGATTTTTTAGTTAAAATGAAGTTAGTTAAACCTATACAAATAATTAAGGACATTTTTTATTGTTTTTACATTAATTTAGAATAATTATTAAAATAAAAAGGTATCAACTAATTTTCATAAGAAAAAGGAAACTAGGTACTTACAATGTAAATATTTTTATTCTACTATTCCGTATAATAAGTTTATTTGAATTTTGTAATAATTGTCTTAAAAATTAGTAATACTATGACAATTTATAGTTAGATAAAACTGAAACAATTTTACACTGATAAAATTTGATCATTGAAGTTTCATTATAAATGGTATTTTATATTTAAAATATATTTTCTAAAATTGTAACATTTTTATTATTTTATTTTTAAGAAAAATGTTTAATAACATACTATTTTATATACTTTATTCTTTGATACACTTCTTTACTGCTGGATAAAATTTATTGAAAAATATATATTTTTGGTGTTACTTTTTGTTTTTGCTTTATTTTTTATTTTTTAAGTTTTCAATAGATTTTAACAGTTAATTGTTGGTTAGCGTGTTAAAAAGCGCGTTAGAAAATATGTTGTTACCATTATGCATTTTTATTTCCTGCCTGAAGGAGGCATTTAAGTTATTTTCAGTGTTCTGATTTTGAAAAAATATTAAAATTAAAATCGCGACAATTATTAAAATGATAATTTTATCTGATATATAATTAATTGTTAAACGTGAACATCTTTTTAGTGAGTCTTAAAATCGTAGTTCTAACCATGTTCAACCAACGTTGGTTGTCACTTCTGATTATGACAAAGTGTGATATAAGTCATATAAAAATTAATTAATTAATTAATTAATTAGTTGGTAGTCACTTCTGATTTTGACAAAGTGCTATGTAAGTCATTCTAAATTAATTAAATTTTATAGCGTGGTTATGAAGTCAAATTAGCAAACCAACTCAAGCAGAAACTTGAATGATTCATATTTCATTGTCTACTTTGCTTAGACCACCACCAAATGAATATCTAAGTCTTTAACAATTAAAATAGTGAGAATCAATATGAAATCGATCTAATAAAATGTGAACGAGGCACAAAATTCCATTCGAAAGTCATCTGCGCGTGTTGCACGATGAAAACATTTTTATTTTGAAGCTCATGATAATAAACTTTTAGACTAAGTTTGTCGGTGTTCGTACATGGTTGTTGGAGATATTGGAATGGTAGTATCAAATGTGAAATCATTAAATAGTAAATCTTAAAATATTGAGGTCAGTTGGAAAATTCTTACACAATATAGCTAGAGAGAGAATTGAAGTATTCAACGTACTATCTTACAAGTAGAGTTTTCGCTTTCTTTTTCTTTTGCCTTCCAAGAGCATTCCTAGCTGACAATTATAAAATATCTAACATTTCTTATATAACGAAAATAAATAAAGCAATCTGTTTTCAATTAAACTTTTTTATAGGCATGATCGAGAATTAAATTTTAATTAACACGCTAAATTATTAATAATTTACTAATTAGTTGCGTTAATATAATTTTTTTAAGCATAAACTGAAACCATCTGTTTAATAAGGTTACATTAGTAGATACACGTAGAACTATAATTATAAAATATATTTTCACTCTGATAGACACGGAAATTTAAGTCTCACACACACCGCATATATATATATATTATACAGCTAACAATCATAATATATTTTAGTATTATTTTTATAAAATAATATATAAAATTCATGAATTTCAGTTTAGTGAAACAGCATAATTTATTACACTTGAAGATAAGGTTTTATATTAATTGTTTCAGTATAAATTAATACTTAATCCATAAAAAGTATATTAATTGAAAATGTATACCTATTCTTACATCAAGATAATTCATTTTCTTGTTTTGTGATACTTTTATATATATATTTTTTCAATTTTTTACTATTTAATATTTTAATCTATTATAATTATCATAGATATCATTTTAATGTATTATAATCACAATATATTTTAAGTATACCATAGAAGTAAATATACTAATAAAGAATCATCATATCATTATAAATATTAAACATAATATATATCAAATTGATACATGTAAGTGATTATCATCATAATATATAAATATCATACAACACATTCATACTAAATAATCAGTCTTAAAAATATCTATGTAACTCAAAGACAACTATATTTCACTATGAAAGATACATTACTTGAGAGACTTTATATATATAATAAAGAAGACTTCCTCGCATAATTAACCTCATATCACTTACTAACCTTAGAGAAAAGAGTTTGTTCCACCTCTTCCTTGCTCAAACACTCAATCATCACTTGACCTATCATCACTTGAATGTTGTCCCCAATATATTAACAAGTTCTAAAATCACCATTCTCACCATTTTACCAATGTTTGACTGACCATATTTTCACGCTTAAGTGTTGGCATATAAATACATAGTCTCATATATTATATAACTAATGTTCTCTTAGAAAAAGAATGTGAGACAAATTAAATTAAGAGGGAGTGAATTGATTTTGAAAACTTTTTGAAAAGATTTATCCTTGTTTCAAGTTCTTTAAAAAAGGATTTTAATTAGAAAATAAAGTTAATTGATTATTTTATAAGATCAATTGAAAACACATTATTCTACTATTTGGTTAATTGTTTAACAAAATAGATAATTGTTTATCTTGTTCCGAAATATCCCAAAAACAATTTCATTGATAATTAAAACCTATCGATTAACACAATCATAATACTTTTTCATGTTTTTAACCTTGAAAACGATTATTTGTTGGTTAATTTTAATATTGGTTGTGTGTTAAAGGGAAACTCTTGTGAATACCTTATGTATAAGATTTTCAAATATATGCAATGAAAGCTATAATATTCAATACATATTCAACATCAACATCTTCAAACATTATCATCATCAAAATAACTTCTCTTGAATCTTAACTTTACTCTTCAAGTCTAACATGTGTACCACTGTCACTTTTAACGCTTTAGCAATCTCTTGTTGCTTTAACGTTACTTGAAAGAGAATTATCTCAAGCTCTCTATCACTCAAGCCTTGAGCTATAACTTAGACTATATACTTTGTTGTTCAAGTATTCATGTTAGTGTTTGAGCAATTCATATAATGATGACTCATTTCTTGAGCGCTGATAATCCACAACCACTTTAGGGATATCAATCCAAATAACTAATTCATAATCACACATATCATCCCACAATTAAAACATTCTCATCTTTATTTACCATTATTTATACAAGCATCATAATCCCATGTCAATATTTTAAGCTTTTCAACTATCATATATATACATAGGTATATATAATCTATTTTTTATATACATATAGTGATACCACCAATGTATTGAATATTCCACTTAATAGTCTCTAATTATTTCTCTTCACACAAATAACTTACATAAAACTTCTATACACTTTTATAACTTATCTAGAAAACTTTTGGAAATCCAATGATATGTTTTGTTTGGCTTAACTTTATTTTCATTTCTACCTTATTATAGTCATATTACTTAACTGTTTTTTTTTAATAATGGTGTAATTCACACCAGTATCATGGGCAAATTTTTTTATTACCAAAATAGATAAATGGTATTAGCATGACAAAAAGTCTAATGAGATTGTACTAGTCAGCTAGGATTCCATTTAAGTAGGGGAGGAATAGTGCAAAACAGTGATATTTAAGATTTTTGTATTAAAGTTTAAATAGTGTCTAGTTGATACAATTTAAATTAATACTTTAAATTTTATGCATTTGAAATGTATTTTTTTTAAAAAGTTTGAAATAATTTATTATAATTAATTGAAAATAATTATTTATAACTGAAACTTTTATTTTAAATTCAGATTACCATTAAATATATTAAACACACTAATATATGGATTCTAATTAAACACATTAAATATATCTTTAGATAATATAATAAGAATGCTAATAAAAAATAGTGACATTTTATATGTTAATGTTGAAATCTCACAATTTGTGTGTATATTTAAAATGAAAGTTTCAACCATAAATAATTATTTTTAGTTAATTAATTATAATTAATTATTTCATTTTTTTTTCAGAAATAAATAATACATCCACAAAGGAATGACATCCAGATACATACTATTTAACTTAAGGTATTAATTGATATCTTCTTAAGTGGACACTATTTCAACATTAACATAGAAATTGTGGTTGTCTTGTGCGATTTTTCCTTTCTTTAAGTGAAATATTTTCCAATTTACACAATTTTTTCATAATGAAATTGTGTTAAGTTCACACCATTTATCTATTTTTTTTATTTTAAACAATATGTGTGAATTACTACTTTATGAAAATAAAACTTACTTAAATACCACATTAGCTTAGTTTCTTTTAATTTTATAATTTTTAGAGAAAATAAAGTTCTAAAAGGATAAATTTGTCTATAATCTATTTACAGAATTTCTATCATTTATCTATTTTTACTAAAATACCAAGTCTTATAAAAAGTGAGAAAAAAAAAATCTTTTATTTTATTATATGTATAGATTGTCTGAAAGAAAAAAAATATGTACGATTGTTTACAGAGGATTAAAGGATAAATTAGTAGTGTGTACAATTATTTTTATTCAATGAATAATTTACCTATAATATTTTTCTTTGTTGTTGGATATGTAACCGAAAGATAGTTATGAGAACCAAAATTTTATAATTTTAAAATACAATTACAGTCAAAACATATCAAATTTTAAAATTAACCAAAATCAGCGTTAAAGCTCAATTAAATCCAAATATGCAAAATTCAACTAGAACAAATGTTAGGTGCAACGAATATCTAGTAAAGTCAATAAGTTCATAACAAGTGTCTCAAAATTAATTTCTCAATATCATTTACTTAAACGTGCGTTAATTTATTTTATTTCAAATTTGAGTAACAATATTTTAAAATATAATGTACGATTCATAAGAATGCAATTTCAAAGGTTAGAACTAAAAGCTGTAATCCAAACAATTAATCTATAAATAAAGTGATACGAATTTAAATCAATTAAAAAACTAAAATTATAATTATCGAAAATATATGTTATCAACGTAATAATATTAAAATCAATATAAAATATCATATAAACAATTTTTCCATATAATTTTGCATTTATCAACTATTATAATGAATAATTTTATCAACAATAAAATATCAACTTTCAACTTCTAAAAGAACTTTTTTGACTAGTTTTTTCAACTACCTCTTTTTGGCTAAGATAGCCCAAGTAGCAAGTGCAAAGAGGAACAATAAACCAAATTCTTTTACTGGGCCACTCAAATAGTGTTGACCATGTCATGAGGCATGAGCTTTATATATATATATATATATTATTTTCACATAATCTCCTTTCAAAATCATTTTTTAAATTATTAGGAAGTATATTATTTATATCTCTAAAGTTCTAAATGAGGAAACGTGCTCTATATCTTTGCTGACACCTGTAGCAAGTGACATCATTTGCAGCTACACATGTAGGAGCACTAGCACATTCATGAAGTAAATATTAAATTTCCTCACTCAATATTGTTTTCAAATGAAATTAATTTTCTACAATTTTGTTCTTCTTATTTTAGCTTAATATTGTAACTAAATATATTCTTAGTATATAGAAGGAATCTACCTTTCAAGAGTCTGCAAATGTTCAGGCATATCTATAATTCAATAATTCATAATGAAAATCTGTGTATTTCAGTTTTTCAAACAACAATAGCTATAATGCCAAATCTTCTGTATTGGAGTCTACATATAAATTATTAGTTGGTTAATTTAATTAAGGAAAATTTAAATATAATATGGGATGAAAGAATAATGTTTTTAGCATATGTTATTTACTTTGTGCTTGGGTTTCTTTTCCTTTCTTATCATCATCAATCGCATAAGAAAAACTTATCCCGCAGATTTGGATTTAGCATATTCCTAATTTCTATTAGCAAGAAAATAAACAGAAGGAAGAACAAGAAAATAGGAGTGGCCAATAGTGTTATTTGACACGTTTCATATATTTTCTTCTCTCGTCACATTGAATCACATCACTCATTAATATTCCTCTATCTTCTATCTGTGTTACTCTCACCAAATTTTCTAGCAAACATTATTCTTCCCTCAACATTTTCTGTGTACTGATATGTACCAGACTCATGGTTATCCCCTGCTCTGGCTTCTCTGTCACATGATTCCACACCCCTAATATAAAATAATTGCTAGTCTCAAGGAACATGAAATGATCATAATGTACGTGCTTGCACCTTATCTTTTCTTTTTCATACCAAGTTCAATGCTGCACTAGATAGAGAGAAGAGAAGGATTTACTCGCCTCTGCTGCAAAGTAACAAACACAAGCGTACAATATAGTTTATGTGTGGTTCTAAAAGCAATTCCTTTCTTTCTTTGTCTTCTTTATCTGATATCCTTGTGCAAGACACCAAATTGCTTCTGCTTCTATATTCTCTCTAGCTGCTTTGTAGGTCTTATTCACTAGCTTTCCCTAGGAGGAAAGTGAGTTGATTCCTGGGCCGACTCATCTTTTCTTTCCAAGGTTCTTTTCCTCAACTCTTTCTCTCTGTCTGTTGGCGTTTCTTGATTTTGTGCATGGTGATATGAATGACATAGTGAATGTTGTACAGAAAATAAAAATTTGTTTCTTTGTATTCTAATGCAAGCATCAAAACTTTCTTGGTCCTAAGTTCTTGAATAACGTGACTGCTTTTGATGAATGCTGGCCTTGGCCTAACTGATAAAACTAAAATTTCTGTTTCTTTGATGGTCTGGTTTCATTGTAATTGTAGTCATATCAGCTATATTTTTGGCAATTTCTTGCAATATCAAGGACCACGACAAAACTATAACTATGACAATTTCCTACCATAACTGGAACAGCTACTGTGACCGCAATTTAAATGAGACAATATTTTTTATGTTTTACTTTTCTTTATCTCCAACTATTGACTTTAGTTCTTCTGTCCAAAGACTAGCACATTTCTCTTAAATGCATGAATCTTTAGTTATATCATATTTATCGCTTTTCATTTTCAAATGCTGATTTTCTATTAAGCGGTATTGTGAGAGGTTTATTTGGGTTCTGCTGCAGTGCTTTTCTTTCAATTTTTCCTCGTGTATTTGGAAGAGATTCTTCATAAGGAATTCTAGGGAAAAAAAAAAACTTCTTAAACTAAAATTATCTTAGTTATAATTTAACTTGTTCTTAATTATGTGGGGGTATTTTTCTTCCACATGTTGCTGAAAAGGCTAAGTTTGAGTGTAGTTTGTTTTTTGGTGTTTCACAGAAGTTAATTCCATGATACTCAAAGATCTAATGGAAGAAAAGCAGTTGAATTTTAACCAGCCACTTTTATCTGTGAGGCGTTTCTCATCAACAGTGGCCAATGAAACAGACCGCAGAAGCAAAACTGATAACTCATTAGCCAGACTTCCACCTCCTCCTTCCTACCAATCAGAGTTAAAGCCAGTTCCAGTGAGGAATGCTGGAACTGTTCCTTTTGTATGGGAGAAAGCCCCAGGAAAACCCAAAGATGAAAGCAAGTTACATACACAAGCTGCTGAGCAGCCTCCCTTCATCACTCCAAACGTCCCACTTGGGAGAGTATCAGAAATCAAGCAACAATCAGTTACTGAGATGAGAACTGGAAGCACCTTTTCCAAATCTCAAAGGGTTGCATCTTTGGATAAAAGAGTAGCAAAATATTCAAAGGAGGAAAATATGGAGAAGGAAAGTTCTTATTCAGATGAATCCTTTAAAGATGCTCTTGACACACTTTCTAGGAGTGAGTCATTCTTCATGAGCTGTAGTTTGACTGGTCTGAGGGGTTGGGAGGAACAAGAGGCTCAACCATATGGGAGTTTCTCAAGTGATCATCAACAAGCTCGTGATTTCATGATTGATAGGTTCTTGCCTGCAACAAAGGAAAGTACATCTGGAGCACCACATTCTGTGTCCAAGAAGACACTTGCTGGACAAGAACAACAAAAACAGAAAAAGAGAGGAATGAATGCAGAAAGTTCACATCCCCTTAATCAGCATAGGCCAAAAGATTTGCCAAATTACACTCAAGATATTGATAGGGAAGAAAGTGACAATGAAAGTGATGACTGCGATGAATATGAGAAATACGCAACTACTACTTGTGGGATATTTCCTCGGTTCTGTCTTTTGAATCCAATACCTGGATTAAGAATGGATAAGGTTCAAAGAAATGCAGCTCATCGAATGCAAGCTAAATCAGGTGCTTCTCACATTGGATCTACAAAAGGGGTAATAATAATTTGTCTCTATCTACTTTTGTTTATCTAATATTTCAATTTAGGTGCGGTTAATTGTTATTATTTTCTTATTCTGCAGCAAGTTAGAACTACCTGTGACTTTACAGAAGAAAAAGAGATTTTGGATATTCTTGTAAAATCTAAACGTGGCACTGATCCACATCGAAGAGGTTGCAGCAAAATAGGATCCTGTGAGAGCACTCAACAGGATTATGAAAGCCATGTTCATGAGAAAACAATGTATGTAGATTCTGTACATAAGGTCACGTCTGAAACCAATACCATAGGTGGTGATCATGAGACTTCGAGAAGAGATACTGACGTTTACAATAATAGTACAATAGATTCAAGTTCTAAACTGATTGAACATAAGGAGATAAATTCAGAAGGTCAAGGGTATAGCAGGGGAAAAAATTCTAACAGCCTCAATCAAAATTCAGAAGCTGATTTGAAGAGCCAATTATCAGGCAAATGGGTTGATAAAGAATGTTCTTTGGATAGCTCAAAGGTGAGATATGATGGTAAGATTGACTTAGAAAGCCAAGGTTTTACAAAAGAAACATCTGGTGCAAGATGTTTTGGACTTGCTCTTGTCCTACCTTCACTAAAAGCTCCATCAGAGTCTTGGCTTAAGCGCACTTTACCTACCATTTCCAAAAAGAACATGACTTCACGGTCTAGCCTTGTTGCAAACCTTCATGCACAATGTCACTCTCAAGAAAACATCATTGTACCATAAGTGGGAAGCAATTGTTAAATCTTCCAATGTACATCATTGTCATCTGCAGCTCCCAGAGGTAATCTGATAAAATCAAAGTATAAAATTCCTCAATTTTTCAGAAAATACAAACACCTTTATCAGAACTTGAACTTTATGGATAGAGGGCCATTTGACATGAACACAACAATTTTGGTGATGTAATTTTCGCATTAGTTTTCTGTGTTCCTATCCTTCTGGTTGGGTGTTCCCCATGATGAGGTGTGTATAACTGACTCTGTAAATCACTATTGCCTTTTGTATATTTTACATAATGTAAATATGTTGTTTCAATAAAAGTTGTATGTCATTTACACGAATCTTTAACGTGATATGTTCCGGTAATTAACATTCATGCATTCAGACTTGGAACCTATTTGAAATTGTGAATCTCCTGGGGTAGCACTTCAATTCTCTGCCATTCAAGTAAAATTTAGTGTGTAAAATTAAATTCATAAAAAAATTGTTCAGAACCAATTATACTGATAGTCATGCAAGTGAATTCGTACGTATGTAGTTGGATTTTCGATTTACGTTTAAGCAAAATGAAAATATAAAACAAATACAGTTTTTTCTAGAAAATTAAACGACAGTTACAGTGGCATCTGATGCAGGAACGTTTCATCTTTGAATGATATCTTTAACAAAAGAGTTCTTAAAACCATTATAAAGTATATGTAGTTATGATTAGTTTTTTAAAAATATAAATAAATAATACACACATAGCTGGTAGTACATTCTCATCTCATCATAAGTTATTGATAAAAACTAAATATGGTTTCTAATTGATTGATAATGTGAAAAAGGCTATATTAATACTAAACGATATCAAAAATGTATTTTGAAAAAAGTAATTATCCAAAAAGATGATTTTTTTTTCGAAGTAATTAACATCTACAGGATTTTTTTATAAAACATGAGCATGTTTTATACCAAATATGAACCAAATTTATTCTCATATTATTTTTCGAAAATAGATTAATATACATTTATTCCTTCATCGATTTGCTTTGAATCAAAATAATCACACTGCACTTATTTAAAATTAACTCCATCTATAATTTAAACATGTTGGCAGTTTAAAATCTCTATAGAAAACAAATTTTTTACTACCCAATATGACAACTTTTATTTACCTCTGTAATTATAAAAAAAAAAGTTTTCACCTATTTCTCTTATCCTCCCTCTGCCACTTGTGTACCTGCTAAGAGTTGCGGGAAAAAGCATACAAATAATGCAATTTGATTTTGTATTTATGAAAATTGGCACAAAAGTTTTTATCTAAGATGAAATCCTATCATAATGACATAATTTTTGAGTGAAGGTTTAGTTTTGTAATACGATTTCAATTAACCGTATTTTAAATTTAAAAAAAATAAAGTTGTAACTCCAGTAACTTTTAAAATAATTAAAAATTAAAAAAATTAAGTTGTAAATCCAAACGTTGAAAATAATTAAAAAAAAAAGAAAAGAATTTCAATAATACTATTTTTAACCAAAATCACGGTTTCCCTCGTGGCACGGTTTTTTAATGAATCATTTTGGTGCTTTTGCCCCAATTGCCTCCACACCATTTTACTTTCTCAATACTAATATATTTAATGATTTTTATTTTTGGCCCATAAGAAGTAGTTTTGTTTTCATAAAACAATCTTCTTAAAAATGTAAAATTATATATATAAAGATGAAAGAGATAATAAATTGATATTAACATCACTTTCCTTTTTTAAGTTTTTATAATATTGACAAAGAAAAACATGCAAAATTTTTAAAATATAAAACAGTTTAGAGAACAACTATAATTTATAAAAATATTTATATTTTAGATTATTTTCCACAACATTATGACCCTTCATCTTCTCCTTCCTTAATAACGGTTCACGTTACAAAAATTGTCCGGTTCTCCACCAAAATTTCAGGATCTTTGTCTTTTTCCTTGCGTTCCTTGGTGGGGTCTTGAAATTTTCAGGATCTGAATCCCTGTTTTATTGCTTGAACTTGAAACTTGTTTCTGTTTTATTCTGTAAAACAATCTTCTACCAACAGTAGGGTTTACTAATTTTGTATGCACCCTTGTATTAATTTTCTCGAGTATGAACTCTGGAAGCTTTTGACCAAGGTTTGAGATGATGAAGTGGTGACAAGGAGCCTGATCGGATTCGAATATATCTGGGTTTAGAAAGAGAAGGTCCCATTAATTAGTATGAAAGATGGCTAGAGAATTTCTTGCAATGTTTCATGGTGGCGACCAAGATGAAGTAATTAGGTATAACTCAGGGACCTTATTTTTGCTGGGAATAATTTTTCTGTCTCTTTTGCTTATATCAATGATCATATTTTCTTGTGGGGTTGACGATTCCTACGAACAATATTCACGAAGAGCACCACCACCAACTCGTCGTTCAAGTAGGTTTAGCACCCGTGATGCTGGTAGCACTGCGCATTCACGAAAAACAGGTCGTCACCTAAGTGGACTCGGTGGTGACGGTGGCGGTGGCGGTGGTGACGGAGGCGTTTAGATCAAAATTTTCGACCATGACTTGAGATTACATTTTCGGTCACAACTTCAAAATTTTCAGACTCTCATGATCATATATATACATATCTCACAAGGTTTTGTTTGTTCCATATATCCTGTTAATAATTAAGATGAAGTTGAAATTTTGATTGCAACTGCAACGGTAGTTTAAATGTTGTTGTTAACTTAGTGAACTCAAGATAACGTGATCTATATGGATGTATAAATTTATATATTATATATACTACTGAAAGTATTCGGTAGGTTGATTTAATTCTGAGATGTTCAAAGTTCTTGCTAGAACTATTTTTTTTTCTTTTGTTTGACAAAAATAAACTGAAAATAATTCTACGTTTAATAGATAATTGAGGTCTCATGTATTAATTCTGAGATTCAAAGTTCTGCTGCTAGTTTTATTTTTATTTTTTTACAAAAATAAATTGAAATAATTCAACGTTCAAGAGATAATCATAGATAATGCTATGGAGAATATACGAGGACAACAACCATTGTCAGCAGTGCAGTAAAAAATGCAAATGAAGATTCTAAAATTGCTGCCAACTCAAATGCCGCCAAGTAATGAGTGAAATGTAAAACTAATGATGTTATGATTTTTGGGTTATAGTAGTGATGAGTTCTGTTTGTATAGCCAGAATGTTTGTGTATTTGTATAGGTTTAAGGTATTGGGGAACAATCGATGGGTGGTTTCCATAATTATTCATTTCAATATTATGTGCTTGCATAAGTTTAGGACATCCTAAATATTCTATATTTAATATATATATATATATATATATATATATATATATAAAATTATTATATTCTTATTATAAAAAAGCATAAATACTATCAAGTTAAACTTTAGCTCTTCTTTATGTGTAAATCAAATTCCTTTGCACTTTCCTCATTTTACTAAACCTTAACAGATTTTTTTTAAACTAATTTTAAGTTTTCTCCTCATTTTGTTGCATTTTCTGTTATGATACCAGTTATAAACTTTTTGAGAAAAAAACATTGTCTCTTAAATTATAAATAATTAATTAGGCCTTCATTATGGGTTGATGAGTTCCTCTTTTTACTCCAACTCATGAATTATTAGGGATAAATAGGCCACCTGAGAACAAATGATTTGTAGAAGGAATAAAGATGGAGAGTAGAGATATTTCTAATGTTAAAATTTACATATGAGACTATGTTTGTAATGCTAATATTAAAAATATATTTGTTATTAAGAGCATTTTAAGGTGTTTTGAACTAGTATTGAACCTTAAAGTCAATTTTAATAAGAGTAAGATATGAGACATTGGTGTGGATAATGCATATTTATATATGTCGCAACCGTTGGTGTTGACAATATAGATTATCAATAATTATAAATTGTAAAATTACCTTCACATACCTAACTATACCCATAAGAGAAAAGAAGAAAAGAGTTTTCAAAACTAAGAAAAAGGTTGTTAAGGTGAAAGGGAAAGTACATATCTCTCATAAGAAGGATGAGTTTTGTCTTTATTAAACTATCAATTTTTAAAATGCTGCAAATTGTGAGAAAAATAAATTATTAGGATCCAAAGGGACTTCTAATGAGTTTGGGAGCTAGAGGGACAAAAAATGACATGGATGAAGTGGAAAACAATATATAAGAATAAAGAAGATGAAGGTTTAACACTAAAGGATTCAAAAAGTTTTAACATAGTCCTTTTAGAAAAATAGAAGTAGAGGTTAAAAACGGAAGAGAGAGGCTTGTGGAAGGAAATCAAAATATCTAAATATGGATCATAGACGATTCTTAATTACTAGATGCAAGGGAGGTCAAATGAATCTAGGTGGTAGAAAGACCTAAAGAGTGTATGTATAGGTGTGAAGAACTAGGAGGATGGTTCAATGACAATGTTAGTTGAAAAATTGACATAGGAAACAAAACTCAGTTATTGAAAGATAATTGGTTAGGAGAAAATAAGTTAAAAGATAAATACCCAAGAATTTTTGCCAATTCAAACCAAAAGGAAGCAATGGTAGTGGATGTTGAAGAACATATTCAAAATCGGTGGGAGTGGTCAATAAGCTGGAAAAGAAATTTGTTTGAATGGGAGAAACCAATAGTAGAAAAGTTCATACAGCAAATCCAAAGTAAAAAGATAAAAAGAAAAATTTATTTTCTTTCAATAAAAGTTCATGCGTATGGAAATGAGAAGAAAAATTTCAATATAATGTGAGATTATCAAAAGGTAAGAAATATGATTAGAGGGGAAGATGAGTCTATGTTTGATATCTTTCAGAAAATAAAATCTTTGCCCATAGCTTAAATTTGTACCTAGAGAGTCTTTCATAATAAGATTGCAATGCGGGACAATTTGTATAGAAAAGGAATATATATGAGCGACAGAATGTGTGTCATGCAAAATAAAAAAGGATCGGTTAACTACTTATTCTTCACATATAGGGTGGTAAGTTTAATCTAGAAAATGATTGATAAATTGATAGGAGTTCAATCAACACACTACTTCTTAACCAAGGATCATTTCTTAGATTTTTAGCTGATAGGTTTTAACATAGTGTAATTTTGTGTAGAGAAGCATGTGGGTGACCTGCATTTGGAATATACTGATCAATAGAAATAATTGTCTTTCAAAACTTAAAGTTTGAAGAAGAGGTGTTCACTCCAATCCAAATAAAAACTTGGGCTAACTAGAAAGTGTAAAAAATTCTTATTAGTATCTGAATCCTGTAGCTTGCCAAAAACTAATAATCTAAAATGAAATTTGATAATGAAGAAATCTGGATAGAGGGAATTACAGAAAATTCCCATTGAGGGTTTTTTTTAATGGGAGCACTTAAGGGGTGCTTCAACCCTATTACAAAACAAAAGAAAAGAAATGCCACACTACACACAAGATAGTCATGCTTACATGACATCTATTAGTAATCAGAGCACCCCTAAATCACAACAATTGAGCTGAACATATAATACATATGGATTTGCAAGCAAAAATTGCAGAGTTGTTATCGTTAGATGATCAAGGGGTTTGCAGCAAGTTGAGCTTGAATATTCTTGCTCATGCCTACTAGTAGTAAGTCTAGGAGCATGCCTTCTTACATAATAGTGGCTGCCTAACATCCCTTCCTTCTGATATTGAATAATCATCCACCACGTAGTAACCTTATTCCTTGCACTGGCTTGTCTTGGGATTCCTGACTTTTGTACATGCATTCAACAAATAGACAACACATTGTGTAGCCCCCCTACCCTAACATCTTTTCATCTCTGCCTATCAAGAATTATAAGTGAGCCTAAGTATTGTCTTTCACTAAAAGTCTGCCATCCATACTGTTTGGCAGAAATGCAGATCAGAATAAGATTTATCCATCCCTTGCCACAAAAACTTAGCTCAGATCCAAACATTAAGTTGTGCTAAGGTAAAAATTTCTAGCGCATCCACTCTTTCGTTCTTAAACACTATTTTGTTTTAATGTTTCCAAATTTAATAGATAATTGCTGCCCATACTCCTTTCGATAGCAGATTACCTTTCCTGCCAACCCTATCACATAAAAGCTCATAAAATGATGTACAACATCATTGTGTCTAATAGAGGATACTCCTAACCAATTATCACAGTAACCCCACACCTTCTGTGCTACTTCATAGTCTTTGATAACATGTTGGATTGTTTCCTCCTCCTTCGAGCATAGGGGACACTGATTGTCTTGGATATTGACTCCCCTTCTAATTAAGTTCATTCTAGTTGGTGGCCTATATCTATCATTGTCCTCCAAACACACAACTTTGCTGGTCCAGACACTTTGAGTGTCCATAGTGCCTTGAACCACTCGCATTGTGGCGATTGGTGTTCTTCCTTTAATGTTTTATAACCTAATTGAACCGAGTATGTGCTTGAGTCCTTCCCATCCCAAATCCAACCATCTGATTCTTCCTTCTTCCATTGGACAATGGTTACCAAATTAGTTAACTGTTGTTTTAATTCTTCCTCCGACTCAAATAACTCTCTTCTCCATAATAGACTCCTTCTAAATTCCTTCCTATTTCCATGATTCACCTATTCACCCATCTCGCTTACTGTTCTCTCCTTAGCCAATATTATGGAATACAATCTAGGAAAGTATCTTTAAGAGGGTTTTCTCCTATCTATGTATCCTTCCAGAATTTTATAGTTCTCCCGTTCCCATGTTTCCATTTGACCTTTCCATCAAACCAGCTATGTGATTTATCAACATCACAGATTTTACACAAATCTTTCCACCAATACGAACTTTTCCTATCTACCATAATTCGTGACATTTTCCTCCAACCTCCATACCTGGATTCCAATATATCTTTCCACACTCCTGTTTCCCCTGCCCCTAATCTCCATTTCCACTTAGCAACTAGAGCACAATTAAACTTTCCAACATCTTTGATTTCCAACCCTCCTTCTTCCATTGGGGAATATACTCTATTCCCAGCAGCCAAGTGATTTTCTTATCTTCACTCCCCCAACCCCACAAAAACTTAGATTGGATTCTTTTTATAGTTTTACATATTGAGGCCGGTAATTTATAAAATGACAAATAGAATAGCAGGAGTGCGGTAATGACTGGTTTGATTAAATAAATCCTCCTTGCCATAGATAAGATCCTACCCTTCCAAGTGGATAACTTGGAATATGATTTTATGAATTATTTGTCTCCAAAATTCCTTCTTGGGTTTTCCTTATTCTAACTCATAAATATTTAAATAAAAGTGTTATTTTACCACAGTTTAAACACTTTGATGAGATATTCAGATCCACTTCATTTATCCTTATTGCACCAACTTTAACTTTTATAAAAATTTACCTTCAATTCTAAAAAACTTTCAAAGCTTCGTAAGATAGTCTTAATTGTTAATATACATTGGAAAATATCAACTAAGATATCAAAGTATGACAATAACATGAAAAATATACTTGTATGTTGCTTTAGTGGTGTTTTCATCTTAACAAACATAAAAGAATTATGCAACATTTGATTCATCATAATATTGTCCTTAGCAATTCTGTCTTAAGTTTGCTATGATTTTTTGCAAGCAAGCATATAGAGGTAAGAGGTATGTAGGTTGATCTAGAAAGATTTGTGGTGAACTCTTCGATTAATACTATCTGATACCTTTTTTTTTATTTTTATTTTTTATTTTATTTTCAGTGTATCACTCTTTTTGTTTCTTATTAATTCATTTTTTTTCTGAAAAAAATTGATAAGGTGGCTCTTCTAAGATATGAAGCTTTCATTGACTCTCTAACATTCTATTCAAAATGAAATTAATGCATAATATTCTCTCTAATTCTTACGAAAACAACATCAAAAATCAAATAACTAGAATTACTTATTTTGTTTGAAAACGACATTGATATGTTAAGACAAGTACTTAAAAGATCTCACTTCTATGCTATATTTGACATAGTTAGATCCTAATAAGTACTCAGCCCAAACGACTCCTTGGTGCATAATTTTGCAAACAAAAACTCTCAACATGGGTATCGTCTTTATGATTTTCACTACATTGTGCTTGTTGCGATGAATTTGAGGACGAAGAAGTGAACAGTGAAAGAGAGAGTCTGGTATTAATTTCTTGTTCACTTTCTGCTGGATCTTTATTCATCTGGTGATCACTATTAATGTTTCTTGAATCTTGACTTAAATTCAGCTCCAAAAAACTCGGATGCCCTTTTTTCTCATTCAACCTGTCTAATTGATCTTTGACTTGACCTTGTTTCCATACTTGAACCTGATTTAGGAATTCTGGCATTCGATTTTTCACTTCACGAACCTACAATTCCACAAGGAATCATTACCTTAGCTATTATATGCATTCACAAATGGAACTCCAAAATTTAAACATTTTTTTACTGAAATTTAACTTCTTAGCTAGATGATATATAGGATTGTATTAATGAGCAAATATATCTATTAATTATAAATAATCTTAATAAGATATGTTTTTTAATGTTATTATATTAGAAAACTCAGCAACTCTTTTGTGCATGATAAAATATAATTGAATGATAGTATAAAGTAAATTTACATTGTAAGTATATTTAAATTAAACTATTTTAAATGACTAATACCATAGTATGACAATTTCTTTTAAATTATAAAATTAGTTGTTGAGAATACACACCTTAACCCCTTGCATTTTTTAATACGAAGAAGAGAGGCAAGATAAACATATACTAAATTTCTCCCTTTTGTTTGAGAGGAAAACAATTCAATAGAAGTGTAAGTTATTTCCATCAAAAAATATTTTCTCCCAAATTGAAATAAAAGAGAGAAAAAATAACTACTATCTTTTTATTTTTATTTTTTGCTACAAACAAATCAAAAATATTTTTATGTTTAAAAAAATTCAAGATTACAAAAGTATTTTTTAATAAGTTCGAAGAAATTTATGTAACTTATATTTTATTCTCTTTTTTACTTATTCAAATAAACGGAGAGAAATTTACCCAATTCTTTCTTTCTTTATTATTTTTATTCATATATAAAAAGAACATATTTTTTCTATTCTATTTTCTCTTAATTCTATGATTCTTGTTTCTCGCTTTCTTGTTTTTACCTCATTATTTCAGCTCTCCTAAATCAAACAAATAATAATTAGTATACTAGCTTAACAATGTAAAAAAGAACAACACTATATAATACGGTTTCTTCTTACAAATTCATCTCAAATAAACGTCAATGTATTTCATTAGTAAATGTATAATCAAAGGAAACAAAAGTATAAACTTAGATAGAAATTAAGTCAAGTCAATAGTTTTCGTAAAGAAAACATTTTATTATCTAATACTTTTCACACACAAAATAAATTAAAAGTATTGACCCGTTTTTATTTTTTGTAATGCGTGTTTGAATAAGCCTCTCAGTTAAAGAAACAATTTCAATTCTTTAAGCAGAAGTTTTAGCTATTGGTTTCCACTTTCACGCTTCCAGGGGATTGAAAGGTGCTCAAAAAATTAGTTGCATTGGAGTGAAACACACCATATAAGAATATCTTTTAACCAATTCTCATAATTAGGCAAATCAAATAATGCGATTAATGTAGCAGTTTTATTACCTCGGCATCAAACTTAGCGTGGCCAGCGAAGTTAGGATTGCCAGAACTAGGTTGATACTGATAATTATACAAATCTTTGTCCCACACTGAACTTGATCTTATCATCATCTGATTATTGAAAAACCCTGTCGGGTGTAATCTACAGAGAAAAACACTCATAATATATCAAAATTTTATTAATATTTTTAATATATATATTATAATTGATTTCGCCATTTGGCTGTTTTCTTTCTATACCTTGAAGAGCCATGAGCACTGATCTGATAGGGTGATTGTTCCATGAGCAGAGATGATGGAATATAATTTCTGTTATCAACCACAAAGTGTCGTGGGGGATTAACTCTTCCGTACATATCGAAAATACTATGCCTTCCTTGCATTGCCTTATTCTGAGATAAAACTGAAATAAAAACAGTGAAGTGAATGATCATGCATGTAATGTAAACCCTTGAACCATGAAATGGAAAAGGCACGAGAATGACCTCGATCAAAAAACATGGTTTTAATATATCAAGGTTCTGAAAAAATTTACCTTGGCCTGACTCATCAAGCTTTTTACTTCGGTACATCTGAATTCCAAAAATATAACTAAGGCGTTACACGAAGCTAGAAATGAAATGAAAAATTATTTGGCAAAAATGTTTCTACCTGGAGTACAATAAAGCAACAAATGCTGTATATTTAAGCTTGAGTGTGTGTATATATACAGCTTTATACCTGTAAATGGCTCTTTACATGTGCAATGCTAAGTCCTCTCACATTCATCAACTGGAGAACCAACTTGGGCGTTGCTCCTGTACACAAAATTATCAATAAAAACGTAAAATTAGAATGTCTGGGAATGGATTGTTTCAAAAAATCTTTCAGAAATTAAAAAAGAGAAACATTTTCCAAAATAACTTAAACATTTTCTTAATTTCTCCATTTGTTAATAAAATCCATGACTAGTAGCAATTAAAGTTTATAGGCTTGAAAATTGATCATGATCAGCATTGTTCTCAATAGTTGCTGAGTTTGACTAGAAAGAGGAATTGTGCATGTTTCTCAAGAGGGTTGGAGTAACCTTTTGTAACACAACTAATCAAAGTTTGAGTAAGGTTTTAAGTTCAAACACATATGCTTGAAGTTAGTTGCACTTACTTTCTTGTCCACCAAGCCTCTCAACAGCATGCACAAAAGCTAAATGAAGATTAGGAGTCCAACGGAGTCTTGGCATTTTGGACCGAACATATTGCCTGACAGCAGTTGCACGCTCTTTCCCTTCTTCACTTGAGTTATTATTACTACTCAAATTACCCTCTTGAGATGATATCTCATTGTTACTGTTGGGGTCATCACTGCTGCTACCATCTCCATCATCCACAGCTTCTTCATTCAAATCGAAGAATGAACGTTTTCTTCTAAGACTTGCAGAAGAGGGTTTGCTACTTTCACTCTTGTCTTCCTCAGATATACAAATTCTCTCATCCATTTCTGTTAAATTTATTTATTCTTCTAAATGCTCCTTTTCTTCTGCAGGTAGAGAGATGGTATAGAGTGAAGTCAGAAAAGCAACAAAAAACAACCCCCATATTATGGATTCAAAGTATTGCCATAACCAAGATGATATGTAGCATATGTGGGACAAAAAATTAAACGTAGTTTAATTAGTTGTACTGATTTTGAAGACACTGTACATGATGCTTTAGAAGGACTCCCTGTCTTCTTACATTTGTACCATAAATTTATTACAAGTTTTGCATGTTCCAAGGTCTTGGAATTCCACACTAACCAATATATAACCTACAATTTGAAAATTGTAACATGTATAGAAAAGCGCATCACCTACAATAAATCTAAGTGCAGTACGTGATCTATGTAGTTTTTAGTTTTATTTCTTGTGAATATTAGTTTGTTTGCGCTTTTCTTTTTCTAATAAAATAGGAGCTCCTTTTTTTCATGTTTTCTTTTTGTATTGATGGGTTCACATTTGAACTTCCAAAAAACAACATGATCAATTAGAATTATGGAAGTAAACTAATCCTTTTTAATTTCAAGTGCTAGAGAAGGATGAGATCTAAAACCAAAAGAAGTCAAGACTTGAAGTCAAACAGACATGGTTACTCCTAAAAAGTATGTATATCTACACACATATACATATACATACACATATACATATACATACACACACACACATATATATATATATATATATATATATATATATATATATATATATATATATATATATATATATATATTTATAAAATATAAAAAAAATATAATATGAGAAAAGAAAGAATAGAGTATTTTAAATATTGGA
>Ga0099825_1000703_pt1 | contig 38093 bp, 14 predicted proteins | sample SiratroredBW_FD_76838 | JGI IMG/M metagenome (GOLD analysis project Ga0099825, IMG submission 76838) | Root nodule microbial communities of legume samples collected from California, USA - Siratro red BW | ecosystem: Host-associated > Plants > Roots > Nodule | place: USA: California | collected...
TATAAATATAAAAATAAATTTATATATATATATATATATATATATATATATATATATATATATATATATATATATATATATATATATTGGAGATTTTACTGAACTTCATGGCAATCTGACACTATTTTTTTTTTTCTGTGTGCATTAAATATACAAAATAAAATATGATTACTAAATAATGACTTATTATGTAGCAATGATTTTATCTTACAGTTTCTTATGAAAAATTATTCAATCAAAATGGTAGGTGTAAGATGTGATATTCGACAATTTATAATAGAATTTTTAACTGTTAATTTTAAGTAAACAGTTCTGGCTTTAATTGATGTTGAATGATTAATAATCTTACAATTAAATATCATCTCACATTACGCAATTCCATGATTTTACTTAATCACTCTTATTAGAGACATATTAACGAAAATACAAGCTTTTCTAATATTATGTATATATATATTATACAACTATATATAATTAAGTAATTTAATATGTAAAAGTAATAATTTTTTTTATATTTATTCAATTAGAAATATTAGTTAAATAATAAAAAAACTTAAAAATTTACATTATTAAATATGCTTTCTTTATATATATATTTATTAAAAAATAAAATGAAAAATTCATGCCGGTTAACCTACTTTCTAAAGAGGCTACTGAAGACCCTTAACCCACCCTAATTATGATGATCTATTTTCATCACACCAATAATAAAGTGAATGTATTAGTTAGTTTTGCCATCTGTATTAAAAAAAAACTTCTTTTAGGAGTCATATTATGACTTTCTTTATGGATGGCGATGTAAAATATTTTATATTGTTAATGCATGAAAATTAAACTCTAAAACATAAGAAAATATTTTATATGTTGACCATGTAAAAATATTTTACATTGTATTTTAAAAAATATAGTAATAAGTTAATTACCTTTTATAAAAGTTATCAGTTCACACTGTAAATATTAAACTCTAAATTACGTGAAAACAGTTTACGTATCATCATTACAAATAAGCTTGTATTGTCTTTCTATGAGAAGTCTTATAACTTAAAACATTATACTTTAATTAACAGTGTAAAATGTATGAAAAGATAAGTTCTCAAAACATTACACAATTAACCAAAATCCATAATTTTAAAGTAATAGTTTCTTTCATTTTTAATTAAACAGAATTATGCTAATTAAAATATTTTAACGTGTGTGTTTTTTAACAATCAGTGCCCTTTTATGTTACTTTAACAACATGTTTGATTGTGTAAAGATAAATCACCTTCATCCAGTTTTTAAAATTCAGAGGGCAGAAAAAAAAGTTGATTCTAAATAAAATATAAACACATTATTATTTGGTCACATGCAACTCACAAAAGGTTGAAATTGCGCACCCAAAACGCGAGCTGGAACCGAATTAACCAACTTGATGAGAAAATCAATTCCATGTCCAATCAAAACTTATGTTTATTTAGAATGACCAAACTCATACTCTATTATTTTTTCAACCCAAAAAATCTCAAGATATTTTCCATTTTCACAGTCAAATCTCATTTTTTTTTTGTCACAGGGTTACACCTTTTTTTTGTTTGACTACCACATGTGCCTAGAGATTTATTTTTAGTGAAATTTATCATGGGGACTGCAGTTTAAGACATTAACTTTATCAGTTACATTGACCCTTGTGTAGGTTCATGAACCCTACAAATTTAGTAAAATTTAAGGGAAAAAAAAAACATTATTGACTAAGTATGTAACTTAGTTTTCTCTTCTTAACTCTTAGAATTAGAAAAGGTAGTCCTCTAAAATGAAGCAACACATTTTGTGTATAGAAATGAAAAGGAAAAAGGTTGAGAAAAGTGACTGCACAACTGAAGTGTGTTGAGCTTTGGGTCAAACAGAAATAATGGGTTCATTTGGTCTCAAAATCTATCCATCTTCATGTTCTTCTTTTATCTCTTTGTATTTTCTTAACTACCTTGAGTTACACTCTTTGAATCAATTCCTTAAAAAATACTCACCCTTCAAAATCTGTTGAAAGGGGACAAAGGGACACAGTGTGTGTGGTGCTGCAGTGGTGCTACTTCCATTCACCCTTTACTTCTTTAACTAACTTGGCTTCCACTCTTTGAATCCCTTTCTTCTAAAAGACTTATTCTTCTTCAATCGAAAGAGAAAAAGAAATAGAAATTATTATTATTGGTTCAGAACCCAGTTACATTTTCAATGACTCTAAGTGTTAGGCTTAGTACCAATTAATCATCCCAAAATTCGCAGCCTTCAAAGTTTGTTGAAAAAACAACTGAGCTTTTATTTTATTAGGTAAGAATGCTACAATTCAACGTATGAATCACTACACTGTACATTTCTAAGTGTATAAATTAACTCCCGAATAGCCTAAGTGCCTAACACGCTATTTATGGAAAGAACTCTAACTTTCCTCAACGTCCTTGGGATTTCACCATTTTGCCCTCACAATTTTTTCAAACGCACTTTTATATGAAACTGTAAGATTGTTAGTTTTTGAATTAACTATTAAATCTGTGACGAGCGTTTTCTATTTTCTGAACAAATAATGGTTGGCATCATGTTAAGATTTGGAAGGTAGTGTTTATTGGATCAAATGGAAAGTAAAAAACAAAATTTAGTTGAAGCCAGAGAGAGAAGTTCTATTCTGTTTCTTTTCATACATTTCAACGCGCTTATACGCCCCTATACAACTGTTTTATACTTTTTGACTTCACATGCCAAACACAGTTCATTTAGCAATTAACATAAGCAACTTTCCTTTTTTTTTTATTTTTCTTAACTTTCTTTTTCCTTCTTTTATACACGCAACTTTTATTCTTTTAATAATTCTACTAACAGGTAACGATGGTGAACAAAAGTAATTAATTATATTTTTAGTTTCTTCATTTCAAATCATGCCTAGTATTTTCCCTCTTTAATTTAGAAATTTATAAACAGTAAGATTAAGAATTAACGTGTGATAAATGTTACTTAGGAAATTAAATTCTTTGTCAATGGTCTTTTTTACTAAATGAAGAGTATCCATAAACTAGAACACATTCAACAATAGGAAGAGTGTGAAAGTGAAGTTGCCCACCGACGCTTTTCTCACTAAGTTGCAAAAAAATCACTTTTTAAAGTCACTTCCTTAACTAAATGCGAATGTAACGGACTTAAATGAACGACGTGATTGAACGCCCAAGTCTTTAAAATATATGCTAAATGACTTTATATATATCTAGTTTTTAGAACGCGTATTTATTTTAGAAAATATAATTCCACTAAAAATTTGAAAAATAAAACTTTTGTTTTCGATATACATAAACTTAAATTTAACACTAGCAATTAATTAGATTATAGATTCACGCTAATGTGTTCCCTGTGATATGCATATAATTAGATAAGATAGTTATCAAGTTGCTTCCTTGATTATTAATTCTGGGTGTGTCGGTACAGTGAGCAAAATGCTCTTGTACTTTTTTTCCTATTGAGAATGGCACATGGGTTTGTATCCTTATTGTTGAAGCATGCATGATGTATAAACAAAGATTCAATGCCAAATTAATATCCCTAGACAGAAAATATTAGTATTAATATGATCGCATTTTATCCTACATAATAATTATAGCATATAAACCTCAAAAAAAGAATACTAAATAATTAATTCAGTTAAAGTTTAACAACTTTTTCCTTTCTTAAAAAACTATCAGTACATGAGGTATGCACCCTTAGAAGTAGAACATGTGTTGTGGATAATAATTGAGAAAAAAATATTTCTTAAATGGTCTCTTCGGAAATTGAAGATTTACCATTGGAAGAAGGTTTAACTAGAACTTGTAATTTACTTTAAAGCCACTGATGAAATTTAGATATTAACTATTATAATTAATTATAATTTATAGTTATCTCGTTCTGCTTGATATATTTTCCATAAATTAGTTTATCTTATGTTTATTATTTCAACTTTATGTCCTATATAAATATTAGTATAATTGAATCGTTTAGTTTTTTGGTTAAATTATTAAATGATGTTAATCACTAATAATTTTCATTTTATATCAGTACTAATTAGTATTTAACCCAGTACAACTAAGTAGAGCGTTTGAATAGTTAGCACAAGTTCACATATTCAAACCTTATTATTATCACTGTTAAAAGAACAAAAAATTCATGAACTTTTTATTGAATTTTTAAGTGGATAAATTACTAATTAAGTTGGACTATATAATTTAAATTAATAGCTAGTAACAAGGTGCGAACAGTTTGCAAAGTCCTAAAATTAAACATTGCTATTGTCATTGTAAAAAAAAAAAAGTTATTGACATAAACTATCAACATATGGATCTTTCAGGGTTACAGGTACACGTACACGATCATGATCTTTGATTCTGTAATTAAATTATAGAATATGTTTAAATGATTAAATTTCTCATATATGCTAACATAAGCAACACCAAAGCAAGTAAATAAATAAATCAATGTTTTAACATTTAGAGTGATTAATACTAATTTATTATATAAAGAATTTTTGCTTGTAATTAGAAATATTTGTATATTTCGTGAAATAGTAAAAAACAAAATAAGTATCTAAAAGTGGAATGTTGAGAGAGACGAAGAGAGGTGAAAGAGAAAATTAGGGAATAAGTAACAAAAAAAGCCTAACCATTGTACCTTACCTTTGTTTTACCTTAATTAATCTTCCCAATGTTATGTTGGCATGTTACCTCCCATGCTGGGTGGGTCCCGTGTTGCATGTTCGAAAGTTCGGTCCACACGTTCATCAACGTGGCGAATATGGACTACCTCAGTTAACGTGGACCCCACCCACTCAATTCCAGCAACACCACGTGACGTGGGACTTCCCTCACGTGACCCTGCCATCACTTCTCCTTATTCGTCACCTCCTTCCACTTTACCCAATCAGAGCCTGCCACCTGTGCTTGCTGACTTTTTCCCGTCAAAGCAACCTGTGACCATCCATACCTCGTTATTTCATTTTCTTTTACATTTTTATTTGGGAAGCAAAACAAAAGAGCATTAAGATATTTTCTGTTGTTACAGTTTTTAAAGTGTTTGGTTTGGATGCATCATGTGGCGGTGGGGCCCACATATGGTAGTGCCGTACCTAAACATGGTCCGGGACAAAATGTGATCTCTCAGGGACTTTTGTGGGTCATGCCCCTAACAATGCCTACCCCACAAATCAGTCCTTAATTTAGGATTACGGCACCATTATCACTTTAATCCTTATATTTAATGTTACCAAGCATATAACGTATCAAATGAAATCTTTCAATTATTAATATCATTATCAAATCCTCATCACTGAATACTGAGGAGAAGTTGGTCGAGTACTATTACATATGAAATACATCTTTCAAAATAGCCAATAATTTTTAAGGTACCCATTAATTATATGCTAAATTTGAATTTTTAACTCAACAGTATAATGATATAAAGAGTGTATGCTGTGATAAATTCGTAAAATATATTAATTTTGAAATGTGAAAAAATTGCTTGATTTGGTTAAACAATAATAGAGGTGTAGTTAAATGGGAATTTTGGAAGGTGGTAGGTTACAAGAAAAAACAGAAGATAATAAGAATGTCTGATCCATTCAGGGTGTGCAGCTCACTAGCAGAATGCAGTGAGCTGTAAACTTAAATAAACACGACAATGGAGAAGCAAGGGAGGAGGTGAAGGAGCACGATTCTAAGTGCATGTTGACTATAGATAATTTATTATTAATTTAAGGTTGAATGATTGAACTTGAATCACATTTTCTACAGTACTATATGCTTAGTATTTCATAACCACACGGTTTGGATCCCAAAACACATTCTTATTCCTATACCTCTTTTCATTTATTCTTAACCCCTTATATCTGAATAATTAAAGTTTCTAGCCAAGTGGACAATCATATTTTATCTTACTGTGTATATTTTCTTAATCTTAGCCAAAAATACGTTTTTACTATATATTTATTCAACATTAAGCCGACAAATTATTATACAGTGAAATCAAAGTAGATCAGTTGCAGGTATAAACTTTGAATACGTTACTTAATAGAGAAAAATAAAATAAAAAATGTAATAAACAGATTGAGAGCGAAAAACAAACTATTTTATTTGATAAAATAAAAGGACAAGTTAGTTATAATGTGCAAAACGATTCATAGTTGGTGATTTTGCAAATCATTGAAAATATATTAGGCCAACAAGTCAACTTTTTAATAATATTAAGAGAAGCAGTTAGAAATGTGTAAGAGAAGAAAGTTTAGATATTTGTTCTTGTGTTTTCTCTTCTTACTTGTTTTATCTCTTTTCAATATTAAAATATAAACTATTTATTTTTATTTCACTTATTATGTTCCAGCTGTAAAAAAAAAAATACAAATTTATTATTTGTACCCATTTCTTATACGTTCATTTTGGAAAGAAAAAAAATAACTCGTTCATGCCTCCACTTAACAGTGAAATATCATGAATATCAGAATTTTCACTGTTTGTCATGAAAAATATATATATATTTTTTAGAATATACAAATTTGGATAGGTATACATAATTTTCTTTTTTAAGTTGTTATACTATAACTAATTTAAGTATTTTTGTTTTTTAAACTATTTTTTTATGAGAAACATAAAAGAAAAATCTTAAATGTTATATATGATTTTTTTTTATAACTATCGTAAATTTTTCTTTGACAAGAACGTGTCTCAATATTTAATTATATTCTTATAATTTATTTTTCAGCCTTTAATTTAATTTCATTGTTTAAATAGGTATATTAATGAATAATATATTTACTGTTATCGTTCCGTGAATAACATAACATAAAATTGATATTTTTTATTTTAATTCTATTCATGTAGTACGCTGAGAATGTTCTCGTTATAAAAAAAATAGTGTCACTATAGAACATTAATTTAGAGTGAATATATTTTCATTCCTGAATGACAGGTTTGTTGACCAAACAATAAAACTTTTAACTCAAAGTAATGCTTTCAAACGATACTTATAGAGCTGTTAAAATTGAGGATATATGCACTTTTGTAAACTAATTTTATTCTTTGGATTTTAGTAAACAAAAGAAGATTAGTTTAAATTTTAACTTCAATATTTTGTTGTTGATGCTCCTAATTATTCATATTTGAAAAATGTATGAACTATGATTGCATTGTGTCAATTTTAACAATAATGGAGAAAGTTGAATAAAATACTTAATTTGAATAAAATTATTACACCAAAAATAAAGAATATCATCCAAACATAATCAACATATCTTCTACACAGTAAATTTAAACTACAGATCTTCCAACAATATCATTTATAAATTTTCTGTAATTTAATTTCTAAAACTTTAACCAGATTAATGACTAAATAATTTAGTCCTTCAAGATAATGGAATAATTAATTAACCTCTATAATTTTTCTTATTTCTAAATTTTAAATTAAAATTTTAAAAATTTTATATTTTTCACTCCTACACAAAAGTTAATTTTAATGTTTCAAATTTTAAATTGAAGCAACTAAATAACACATTTGAAATTAAACAAAAGTTACAATATTAAATACAAATTCAATTCAAATTAATTTTAATGTTTCAAATTTTAAATTGAAGTAACTAAACAACACATTTGAAATTAAACTAAAATCATAATATCAAACACAAATTTAATTGACACATTCACTCATTGTCCTGATTGAGATCCTAAAAAACAACCACAATTTTAATTTAATAATAAAATAGAGATATAAAGTTCCTATCTCAATGACATATTTTGATCCACAAATACTCTTATACAATTAAAAAGAAATATCAATCAACACAACCATGTCATAGTTGTAATTGGTATTGCCCTCTCCTAACATGAGCATCCCATTGTCTTTTTTCAATGAAAGAAAAGTTTTTTCATATATTATTAAGAAGTGGAATTTTTACAAATCCATGAAACTAAATACTCATTGGTGGTCTGATAAGGTGTGATACAATAGTCCCAACAAACCTGGCTATGATAGGTTCTGATACCATATTAAGAAATAAATTAAAGTCTAACTCAATGTTATAATTTAGTTCTTTAAAATTATGAAATAATTAATTAGTCTTTATAATTTTTCTTATTTCTAAATTTTAAATTAAAATTTTAAACATTTTATATTTTTCACTCCTACACAAAAGTTAATTTTAATGTTTCAAATTTTAAATTGAAGCAACTAAATAACACATTTAAAATTAAACCAAAATCACAATATTAAACACAAATTCAATTCAAATTAATTTTAATGTTTCAAATTTTAAATTAAAGTAACCAATAACATATTTGAAATTAAACCAAAATCACAATATCAAACACAATTTTAACTGACACAATCACACATTGTGGTGATTGAGATCCTAAAAAACAACCACAATTTTAATTCAATAATAAAATAAAGATATAAAGTTCTCATCTCAATGACATATTTTGATCCATAAATACTCTTAGGCAATCAGAAAGAAACATCAACCAACACAAACATGTCATAGTTGTAATTGGTATTGCCCTTTTGTAACATGAGCATTCCATCTTTTTTTAACGAAAGAAATTTTTTTTCATATATTATTAAGAAGTGAAATTTTTATAAATCTGACTTGGTAAAGTGAGGTTTGCACCCATATCTTCAGTCGAGTGAGATCTTTAACAGAACCCTCCTTATATCAAGTATGAAACTAAATACTGATTTGTGGTCTGATAAGGTGTGATACAATAGTCCCAACAAATCTCACTATGATACGTTTTGATACCATAAATGAATTAAAGTCTAACTCAGTGTTATAAAATCAACTTATAAAATAAGAATTATCCTCTCTTATATACTGTAAATTGATCTTATATCTAATAATGTGATGTTTTCAACAAATATGTAATGAATAATAAGAAAATATTATCTGAAAAGATGAAAATTAATCACTTATATGTCTTATTCATAAGAAACTCATTATGAATATTATTATATCAGATAACTAAAATTCTTAACTAACCTTCGATCATATAAATTTGTTAACATAAGAGTTCTTTTTTTTAAAAGATAATAGTCAGATAACATATTCTGATGGTAAGATAAATGAAAAAAAGTTTGTGTATTTAAATAGTTTGTTTTTTACCTTTTTTTTTCTTTTTTTCACGTTCTATCGAAATTCACACTGAGAGTTAATAGTGTATCATCATAGATAACAATACATACCAAAAATTAAACGAAATCATTTCAAATTGAACTACACATTTACACAATCTTGTTTTTGTAACATTATGTGGCAGTGTTATGTGATACATTCATTTGTGTTGAACATTTTGGATTCATAAAATTATGATTTTATAATATATGATTAATTAATTATTAAAAATATGTGACTTTTTCTTATTATAGGTTTGAAAGGTAATATTTTCATATATCAGACCTTTTAAATTTTTTTAATTGGTAATAAATAATAATTAAATAAGATAATATAATTGTTTCAACTCGTGTATAAAAATGTAAAAAAAAAAACAAAGAAAAAAAGGAAAATGGTAAATAATGCAAGATATAACTCTTTTGTTCGAACTTGCTTTTACAAACATTATATATGTTGAAAGTTATAAATTCATATTACCAAAAACTACCTATTTCGTAATTGGTAGACATATCCTTTTGTTGTTTGAGTTTATGTAATCTCTCCTTATTTGTCACTTTAAAATATATTTATTGTTATTATATGTTATTATGTGAACAATATTGTTTAAGGAATGATGACTTATTAAGATATTTAATTATATTTGGTTTTATTAGTTGTAAACTAAAATAATTTCAGAAAATAATACAAAATTAATTGTTTCAAAAATAACACAAAGTACAATTCTGTAAAGTTTTTCTCCTTCCAAAATTGCATTTAAAAGAAACTAATCAAATGAGATATTATGTACATATAAAATAATACTTGAAAAAAAAGTAAGACATTCAAATAAGGTTAAAAATAATCACTTTACAAAATTGGGTAAAAGAAATTTAAATTTTTAATAATTTTGAATTAACATTGTCCTTTCATAAAATAAGTATCCCATGATTATTAATATTGGAGTTTAAAAATTAATTCATTTTTAGAAAACTCATTTGGTAAAATAAGATTTGTATCTATTTTTATATATAATAAATTAAATTTATCTACAATCTATTTGGGATCTTCAACATGATCCTCCTCAAATTTAGACATATTCATATCAATTATGGAACTGGATATTTGTAGGTTATTTGGTATGAGGTGGCATGATAGGCCTTCAACACGACCGTGTTCAAATCTAGGCATATTCATATCAATCATGGAACTGAGTATTTGTAGGTGGTTCCATAGGAGGTGGCATGATAGGCCAACAAACCTAGTTAGAATATGTTTTAATATCATATTAAGAAGTGAATTAAAATTTAACTCAACCTTACAAAACTGACTTGTAAGATGAATATTGTCCTTACTTATATACTCTAAATAAACATTATCTCTTATGCCATGTTTGGATGTGATGATGGATTTGAGGAAGTGGAAAATAGTGGATTTGAGGTGAAAGTATGTGTGTTTCAATTAAAGGAAAGATGATGAAAAATAAAAGAGAAGTTTATAAAAGTTTGTGTGAGATGTGAAAGGTGTAACTGATAAAATAATTATTTTAATAGATGAAATAAAATTAAGTATAATTTAAAAAATAAAAATAAATGATTATCAATATTTTATAAATTTATTTTTTTATTATTATTACTTCTATTATTGTTATTTTATATTTTTGTTATTATAATTATTATTTACATTTTAAAATTTTTATTATTTCAAAATAAATAATAAATATTTCTTATATTTTATTTAATTATAATTTATTAAATTAATTTATTATATATGATATATTTATACTTTCTTTGCATATCAACAAAGAAAGTTTAAAGGAAAGATTTTTTTCGTTTTTCCCAATTACGTCTCTCTCTTTTTTGCAATTTCAGCTTTTTTTCTTCACTTCACCACTTTTCTTTATCTTATTGATTATTGATGTGATATCTTTAACACGTATACAATCAAGCTTAAGAATGTATTATAAAAATTATTTTATAACTCATGACCTATGCATCTTAAACACGACAAACCCGTTATAATTATCTTTACTGTTTTAATCATTATTAGTGTTAGAAAACTAAAATTCTTATCTAACATTTGATCATCTTAAGAAATTTTTCTATTAAAATAATAGTCACATAATATATTTTAATTGTAAGATAAATGAAAAAAAATTATATCTTTTAATAGCCTTTTTTTTCATTTCTCACGTACTATCGAATATCACATTATTAGTGGTTGAAAATCAGCATATATAATACATTAACAACTAGAGCAAATCCTCATATCAAGGTAGCAACACAAACCAAAGTTCACATAATCATTTCAAATTGAACTGCACATTTACATAACATGCATTACATAATATTATTTTGTAACATGCGGTACTATTTTGAGCTTTGTACACTTATAGGTTATATTTGTGTTGAACATTTAAATTATGATTTCATGACATTGTGAGTATATGATTAATTAATCACTAGTAAAAAAAGAGAATTTAACGTTGTGTGAAAATGATGTTATAATGTGCACACAATGTCGATTAAACAAAAAAAACGTCGTGGATATATCAGTAATAAATAAAAATTCAAAATTTTAAAATTTTTCAAATGACGGGTGAGTCATCATGTCGATTGGGAGCTTTAAATTGACGTGGTGTTTTGACAATGACGTCGGTTCTGGTAGTCCAACCGACATTATGGTCACTTTGATAACATTAGTAAAAAGTGGGTAAAACTAGGGTTCCCACCACGTCAATTCTGGGGCTTATGACCGATGTGGTTCTGCCTGTTTTAACTCAGCTACACTGTTTTTTACTCGTACACTTTTTGCCTCCCTCCCTCATTTTCACTCTTGTGCGCGCGCTGCTTCTTCAGAGTTCTCTCTTGCTCACATTGTCATTTTCTCTCTCACTCATCCTCTCTTGCATTCTGTCTCGCTTTCTTGCTCATGTTCTCATTGGTACGTGATGTTCTCCCTCGCGTGTTGTTCTCCTCCTTTACTCTCATTGTTTTTGTGGTTTCACTCACTCCATTTTTACATTCTTTGGTTTTGATAGATTTCGTTCGGATTGATTTCCGTTCACTGATTTTGCCCTCCCTGTCTACAAGAGGTATGTTTTCTTATCTTTGTATGCTTGTAATGTTTTATGGATACTTGTATTATAAATTTAGGGTTTCAAAAATTTTTGGACGGAAAAACTTCAAATGGTCATAACTTTTGATAAAGAGCTTGAGACGTTCCAAAAATGAAAGTTGCTCGAAATGGGGTAACGAAGCCCCTAGCCAACAGTTGAAGGAGGTTGGGCCTCCGAAATTTCCAAAATTCTATCGTTTAAGGTTTCTTTTTTATTTTTTGTTATTTTTTATCCATTTTTTTATATTGTAGCCTTTGATTTCACATATCTACACTGGCTAAAAAATTCTAAAATTTTTTGTGATGTTTTCTTGTATCGATTAGAGATTTATATATTTATAATTTCTTTTTAAAATGACAACACCACGTCGGTTGTCCATCACGTCGGTTTTAGCCAAACAGCCGACGTGGTGTTGTGGATTTCAACAAAGCACCACGTTGTTTTCCTTGTCCAAACCAACGTTGTAGTGGATCACATGACGTCGGTTGCCTCGTTTAAATCGACGTGGTGATGGACTACGTAATGTCGATTGTTTAACTAATATTATTTTTAACGTCTTCTGAGTCAACGTCGATTCGGAACCCAACAATAAAGATCTCTCAAAACTGCCAATAAATGTTTTTTTCTATTACTGAATTATTCGAAATATGTATGACTTTTTCTTATAGAATTGAAATTTTATCATATATAAGGAGAGTGTTTTGATTTTTTTAATCGATAATAAATAGCAATTAGATGAGATAATAAGATTATGAAATAGGATTGTTTCAACCGTGTATAAAAATGTAAAAAAAAAAAAATGAAAAAAAAAGTCCATACAAGACATTATCCTCTTATCCAGATTTACTTTTACACACATCATAACATTATTTTATACATAACAAAAAAAACAAACTCTTAAAGATACCCTTAACTAAACTGCTACAGATACAATCTTCGAAATTATAAATTCACCTAAACTATTTATTTTAATAACGGTTAAACATATATGAGTTTCTGAGATTTTGTAATTTCTTTTTCATAACAGTTTCAAACGTTTTACTTGCAAATGATACTTTCTAAGAATTCATCAAGACTCAAAATATTCGATTATATTTGGTTTTATTAGTTATAAAAATTGATTTTAAAAAATAATAATACATTAACTATTTTTTCAAAAATGACAAAAAGTGCATTTCAGTCATGTTTTTTTGTCCGTCCATAATTGCATTTTTAGGAACTAAATCAAATAAGGTATTACGTAGATGTAAAAATAACTAAAAATGTAGTAGATTCAAATAAAGTTAAAATTATTAAGTTCACAAAGTCCAGCAAAAGAATCTATTCGCTTATACAAAGAAAAACGAACAAATAGAAAATATTTTTCTTTTATTTTTTTTTTACTGTAGCTAATGGAAACCCTTTTTTATAAAATATGTAAGAAAATGTTTCTTAATCTTTTTCTGATATGATATTTTGGTAGACAATTGAATATTATATGACATTTTTATAGCATTGAAAACAATTATTATGTTTGAAATGTAAATTTATACACAGAAAACTTATTTATTTTGATATTTTTCTTAAATTTATGATCAGGTATCACCGCTGCAAGTGTGACATGAACATACCTGAGTTATTTTTTGAACGTGAGTATATTGATACTAATAATTATTGAGTGTGGTTATGTTACTACTACTAGTTGGCTTGTCATGCCTTTTAGCAAATATTGGTTGTAAGTCACGTGCATGCATGATTCGGTACTTGCATCCACACAATAGGAAATATTGGTCCCCACATAATCATAAACATCTTTCATTTCAAACCCTACTATCCTGCTCCGCACCGCAGCCTAGTAATCACCCTCTCTGGAGGCACGTGTCACGTCACCGGGGAAATTAAATTTCAAAGGCAAAAACATCCTCTGATAGTGAAAGCACGTCGAAAGGAACCAAGTGCACCGCTTCAAATATTATTATTGTTTATTTATTACATTATTGTTAGGCCCTGAAATTATTAAATCGTATTAAAAAAAATGGAAGTACTAGAAATAAAAAGGAAAATGACCGGAATAAATCTAGCGTGTCGGTGGTGCCGACAGTTAAGGCACCGACAGGTTAACCGGGAAAAAGAGGTTGATTACCGGTTAAGGAAGGCTAGCGGAGCTGAATCCCCTGTATTTACCGTCGGTGCGTACTATTTTGACTTTCCAAATGGATTTTCGTTATCTCCACATAATAAATAAATAAATAATATAAACGTTATTTTGTCATCACGACACGGAGAATGAAAATTAACATATATATTTTTTTTCATTTTTTAAAGTAAAGTATGATTCTGTTTACACAGTTTGAGAAAAATTGTGTTTTCTGTGAAGAAAATTGAAAATAAAACCTGCTTTATTTTAAGAGTCCTAATAACTAATATTAAAAAAGCGAACACCATGTCTATAACACTAAAAGAGAAGACCATAGTGCAACGGTCAGAATTTGTCACTATATTTATAATTAGTATTTTTTTTTCCTTTTCCTGAAAGGAGTATACAAGGTTCCTCTTATTAACGTGTTTATTTATTATTATTAATATTAAACTTTGCAGACATAATATTTGTTTGTTCTTAAGACACATGAGGTGTGGTGGAGCGCAGAGGAAAAATAAATGAATCACGTGATGATGTCACGTGGGAGGACTTATTTAATTTGTGAAAAGGATTATATAACTAAATATTTCTCAATCACCGAATTAAACGCCGAGAATAGGGAAACGAAAGCGATAGTAACATGTGAGGTGAGGGCTAAGAAGGTATTTTCAACCATGCTTTTAGTTTTAAACCAAAGTTTCAATTATTAAATTAAGTGTCTCCTTCAAAAGACAAGGAAGATTTATAAGGCATAGCAAGATATAACATCTTTGAATGCGGACATGTGCCACGTGGGTGCCACAATTACATGACACAACGTGGGGACAACGTTGTTATTTTCTAATTTCTATGTGTAAGCAAATTACGCTCTTGCCCATGCATGAGATAATTTGTGCTACATGAAACAAGGGCATTTTGGGAAAGGAAAATAAAGGGTTTTAGGGGTGCTTCCCATTTAAGGGAGCTCATCAACACAACGTGGAAAAAAGAAATTGAACAGTGTGTGGAGAGTGGCAACCCACTCCTTATCAAAGGCATTGGTGACACAACACAACTCTAAGGCTCTCAAAACACTCTATTTATAAATCACAATCACAATCCCATTATAAAACTCTATGTAAAAACAATAAGAGTTGGATAATCGTGTTCAAAAATTTTGTTGGTCCCTTTTATGATTAAATATTTACTTTTTTTTTAATAAGAATTTTCATTTTGAGTTGTGGCTTGTCTTCAATTTTGTTTGCATTTTTTTTTATATGGGGACTTGTTTTTGTGAGAAGGTTACATAGTAACTTTTGTGGGCCTACCCAAGTTCTAATAATAGAGGCAACTTTGTCCCAAAGCCCAAATATTGTTTGGAGTTATGTAGAAAATTCATCGCAACCAACTTGGCCCACACCCATAAACCACAAAAATGCCAAAAAGACACCAAAGAAACAAAGCAATAAAAATGATGCATAGACCAATACCAATGGAATCATTCACTCCAATGACCGACAATTTTATTTTTATTTTCTAAAATTTGTAGCCAATTGTTTAGAGCCTCGCGTTTAAAGCCTCAACTATAGTCATATATCTGGAGAATGTTTCATAATCCATACATAGTCTTGTAAGATTTTTTTTGATACATTTTATAAAACTTCAGCCACATAATTGCTTGGATCGATTTCAAGCTTGTTCCTCTGAAAAAGCCATTGAAGTGAATGGTATTCATGTTACATGTCACATTGATCAATTGAACATGAAACTTGAGATGCTACACAGGTTTTATTATTGGATTGAAGAGACAAGAAACAAAAAAAGTGAAGAGATTTGAATCCCCCCACATAAATGAGAGAATGGAAGGTGAATGTGCAAAATGCATGGGAAGTATGTGGTGCACTTATGATGGTTGTGAAACAGTATGGTGCACTATGACTCTATTATGAGATAGTATTTTGAAGGAATAGAGTGCATACAATTTGGCAAACTTTGATAATAATTGCAAGGAAAAGTAGAGTGGTGGTGAGGTCACACAGGACCATTTTGTCTACACTCGATGAGAGTTGAGGGTAGTGCAAGATCAATAGCAAAGTCTAGTAGTACCTCATCATCTCCATTTTATTTTCTTTATTATTCAAAATCTAAATCTTTTGCAATGCATTCATTTTATTAGTACCTTTGTGAGCTACCAAATGATACGAGTTTTTGTGTATTCATGGTAAAAAACCAGTTTCAATAATCTTTAAATTATAATTGCCATATAAATAATTAATATATCAAGTTTATCGTAGTTTTCAATTTTTTTTGGTCAATTGCAGTTTTCTTTAACTTAGTTATATTTAAAAAAAAAAAAAAACTTATTTATAACAACTAGGCCTGGTCAAGACAACCAGTTTTCAACCTAATATCCAAGCCTGGCCCATGTTTGAAAAATCTTCTTAAAATTTTGGAAACTGCTAAACACACCTCCCTTTTTACTTATTTTTTATTCATAAAAATTGAACAAAAATATTATAAAGATTTACCATGAGTCACCCACTCTTACCTCAATGAAATGAGATAGAGGGATCCCTTGATTGGTTGTTTCGTATTTATTTCTTCAAAAACTATTCTCATATTTTCCTTTTAAAAATCAGTGCACCCCATTGCCCTTGTGAAAATAAGAGTTTCGAAAGTGGATACTGGAATTTAAGTTCAAGACTGTAAAACCTTGTAAAAATAAATAAAAGGGAGGTGGGAGGTGCGCTTAACAGTTATGAACCCATGGACGTAACGTGAAATGTGGGCTGACCCAGGACGAATGAATGTTTTAATTGTAGAGAAACCTCGTACACTTGTTTAAAGATTCGTTATTATTAAACCAATAAGAAAAATATAAATTTTTTAATTGTTTTATTTTACCTATTTTGCTTTTATAGGATGCATTTTGATAAGTTGCAAAACAATGTTATCATCTAATCGTAAGAAAAAAAAAATTCATTTTTACTAGAGAAAAGAGCAAACAATATGGCATGTAACCATAATGTACCATCGAAGCCACTGTAGAGAATATTTGTTTTAACATTTTCATTTAGTTATTAATATATAATATCTACTATCAACATTAATTACCAACTATTACTTGATACAAATAGTAGTAATACGTCTTTTAATTAAGTGATCAAGATTCAAATCATGGCAAAACAGAATAAAACATGAAATAGTATATATGAATACAATGATTAAAAAATATATAATAAATAATATCCTTCTACTCTCCCTCATGTCATTTTTCAGTAAAATTAAATTATCATAGGTACTAGACACAATTATATTATTAATGTATGTATAACATTTTTTAAAAATCTAGCGTTAAAGTTCCGCCAATTTCTTTTTGAAAAATTTATTACTTAAAAGTAATTATTCCACCATTCACATTATACCCACTCTTCTCCCTTGACCAATGCCAATACAGTGCATATTTTTAGCATATGAATGTAGCTTCTAAATAAAACATAGAAACATGGTATGCATTTATTGAGAAAATCCTTTGGAATTGCATGGGCAAGATTAGAATTGAAATTGCGATCCTGATTTCGTTCTTTTTTTAACTTGTGATTTGCATATTATGTTAAGCCGTGACACGAAGCAGGCCAAAGAATTAGTTTTTGTGTACCATATATTAGATAGGAAGGAACACAGGAAAACTCCCACCACCGGTATCAATTTTGTTTGGTTGGACAAAACATGAAGAATCCAGGGCAACAACTTTTACAACATGTCTTATTTCTACTCCTTAACCTTTGCAAGTGTCGGAGTACCAGCTTCTGCTCCTCAAAGACACCAAGAAATTCTCAAGTCCAAAATTATGAATTCACCGTAAATGCTTTCGTTGCATCCATATGATTTAGTCGACACGTTCCAAGGAGGGCTTCTGGGAGCTCATCTTGTGTGTTACTCTGCACTCATTTTCAGATGTGTCACTTTATCCAATACATATTTATACTTTGGAGAAAACTTGTATACAGTTATTTAGGTGCTATTTGTTTAGTTATCTAATCATAATTAAATGGAGTTTTACTTTGTTAATTCAGTTAATATAAACTTTTACCGAATCACATTGATAAATCATTTTTACCTGTATCAAAAACGCCATTTCTACGACCAAATTGTTCAAGTATCCAAGAACTAGGCTAGCTACCCCTCTTGCCACTGTTGATGATCCAACGTCGATATCAAGCTAATAAGGCAAACATAATTCAAAAGTTAGCATATAGAACAAGAGAAACGAGCTGAAAGTAATATGCTTTCCAATTATTACTTAATTTGGCAATGTTACCTCTAAATAGTTCTTCCCACGGATATAAAGTACTTCTAGTGCTTGCCCCACCAAACATGCTTTCTTTCCAACACTTTGCTTTACTATCCATGATCCCTGGGAGAATGAAAACCATTAGATACTCATCTTGATCCTGAAATTTTTATTTGTTTGTTGCATGCAACATTTAAGCAGAAATGAACCTTGGAGATGTATGGTATCAGCTTAAATCTAGAGTTCCTGTAAGCATCATCTCCATCCACAAAGCTCTGCAATAAGGGATTGTCTTCCAAAGGAGTTTTCAACATGTAATAAAGTGCAAGGGAATACATAGGAGTTCCGGGCATCTGATTCATCATCACAATACTATGGTTGTCAATCTTATACTTTGAGAGTGATGGATGTAACAATCAAAATGAGGTAATACTCACTTGTATGTTGATGACAAAAAAGAATTCTGGACCACCTTTTGCTGCATATTGCTGAATAAATCCCAAAGCACAAAATGATTATAAATTTTAGCGGTTATTTTGTGACAGTAATTAGGACCATTTTATCACACATAGACAAATATAAGACTGAGAAAAAAGGGAATATACCTGAACTATGGAACCGGGACGACTACTTAAGTTATCTTCTCTTGTGTCCGAACGAAGCCAATCTGCACCAACCATTTGCGTCAAGGTGCCGTGTGCCTTGACCTATAAAACAGAAATTTATTTACCCTTTAAAATAAACAAATAAAAAAAGTAGTATAAATTTGTTTAGTATAGTTTCAAACATTAGCATCTAGCTTCGTTGAAGCCTTTCACAAATAACAGTTATGATGACAGTTTCATCTCATATAAAAATGAATTTGAGGCATAAAACTTTCTGTCTCTTGGGTTTCATCTTTGGCTAGGCAGAAAGGAGAGGGTGATGAGATTTTTTATTTATTTTTTTAAGAAATCATGTATTTGGTGATCAAATTTTCAGCGTTCCTTGGCGGTGTTTAGTTTCTTTTCCTGTTAGACTAGTATGTGTTCATTTGTAATTGTGACAATGTTGGATAATTTATTAGTGTTTTGTGTTCAGGATTTAGTGAATAAAGCACCTTTTTAGAGATTCCTTTTACATGTTGAACATAACTCAAAAAAGTTAAAATGAGGTAACATAAATTTAAGGTGAAAACTTAAAACACCAAAAGTTAAAACCTTTTTAAAATACCTTTTGATGGTCTTGTAAATAATTTTCTCCTCGAACCAGAAACAAAGATGGATCAGAAGCAGCCCAGGTGCAGGGCAAAGAACAACTTGGATCGTTTTGAAGAGTGGCTCCATAAGAGCATGATGCACTTTCCTCCCTGGCAGCTTCGTGCAAATCCATATACCCCTTTTTCTGAACTGCAACACGTATAAAATATATTAAAAAGAAATATGTTAAGCACATTCCATCAGAAATAATTTTAGTAAGAATTTAAATTATAAATTATCAACTCTAACCTGCAAGGTCGTGTAACTTTTTTACCAAACCAACAGCTGTTGATATTCTGGGCATAGGCATACCCTGTGCATCCCAATGGTTCAATCTCATCAATAGTTGATATTATTAAGATATATCATTATCATGAAAAGATTGTTTAGATAGTAAACAAAACAAGCATACGACGTAATCACACAAAATCTTAATGTGTGCTTAGATTCCTTACATAAGAAAAAACATCATTGTAAACTTGTCTAACGTTAGCAAAGCAGAAAAATAGAAAAAAGAAACATTTCAAAAACCAATGTTGGTAAGCAAAAGTACCACCTGATCAGAAGCCACGTCAGGATGCCATTGATTGTCAAAGTGATCATATTCTGTTGGTTCAGGAACATCAAAGAACTCATCAGAATCATTCAACCCCATTAAATTTGTCCGACCGGAAGGTTCTACCTCGTCTTCTAGAACAATAAGAGGTTCCTCGTACATGCTTTTCTCCTCTGAAACTTCAGACTTAATATCCTCCTTTACACCAAGAGGCAATCCAATTTCTTTTGTCATTGTAAGAGGTTCAGAGGAGCAATTTCCACCTTTAGTTCTAAACAACTCCCGAAGAGCTGCGAAAAGGGGATTATAGTAAAATTTGATTTATAAGAAATGTGCCAAGACTACGTAGATGACAGAAGTTTGAAGTCTGCCACATACCTGCAATTCGTTCAAGCATACGAATAGTAATGGACCTTGCAGATGAGGGGCGCAAATACAATTTCCAAAACTTCCAATCAATAGCAAGCATGTGTCTCACCACTGATTGCGTTCCCTTGTTAACAGGAGTCACTACAAATCCTCCACCTGCCAAGTGTTCAAAACCTCCTTATTCTTTCTGTTATTCTTGGGATTGTTTTCTTATTTTTGGTACTTTACCTTATTTTAGGAAACTAATAAATATTGGTTTCACAAAACTAGGAACACATTTATTTTAGGGAAGTCTTCATCTTTGACACAGCTTTTCATCACCCTCCAGTTATAAATAAACGGGTTTTTATAGTTTGTGTTTTGGATAAACTAATTCTTACATTTATTATATGAGAAAATAAATTTTAACTAAAAAAAGTATTTCAAATTTTTATTTTTTATTTTTAATTATTTATTTTCATTTTTACTCTTTTTTTTCTTTATAATTTTAATTGAGATGATTTTGAAAAGATTATATAAGTACATAATTATTTTTTAAAATATTAGATTAATTGATTTTTTTGTTATGACAATAAATTAAATTCAACACTAAATTACGTTAAACCTTATAATAGTATTAAATTTATAAAATTTTAAGACAAAATATTGCCAACTAAAAATAAATAATAATTATTACTATTATTAAGATGTGCCGAAAGCCGCACACTAAAAAAAATCAAGAAATAGTTACTCTTTATCTTTTGGGTGTCCCTTCTTATTTTATGACGTTTCATCTCCTATATCCCTCTGGCATAGGATTGAGTTATTTGGTAGCATTGAAAGGCTAAATAATATCTCAAAATTAAAGCATACATTACTTTTAAGGCAAGCTCGGACATAGCCTTTCTTTGGTGGACACTTGGAATGGTACACAGAATGGTACAATAACACTGTCATAGAACAGAGATAAAAGGTTAACTGACGGATAAAAATGAACCTTATCTTCCCAAGATAAATATTTTATTAACATTACCATATGATCCATCATCCTCCCTCCTCCAATATCTTCGTAACAACAAATCTCTTGGTTTCATTCCCCTATACATGGAACATAATGATATATTAACAACATGTTTGCTGACCGAATTCTCGTATACAAGGTTCCATATATATCCTACCATGGTAACCAATCACTGTACATCTCTATATGAACAATATCTGTATGTCCATCAAGGTGTTCAACCACTCTGCCTCTATAAATACAAAAGTCCCATCTGCAAGAAACTAAGTGATTTAATATATAGGCTTCACTAAATCATGTGGATCAATTTCCTATTTTTCAAGTTAAGAAGAAGACTTACTCTGATCTTGAGGGATCAAGAGTCATAAGAGTGTTGAAGATGGCCTCTGAAGTTCCATCAACCACACCAACTGCCATAATTGCTGGGTGATCACCCCAATGCTGAACAAGGAAAATATCTTTTCATTTTTTAGAAAAGTTCAATACTTACTAAAATGAAAGTTTTATCGAGTTAGGAGCAACATACATTTCCAAGGCTATCCCAATCTTTGGCTTCTTTGAACATCCTTAGTCCTGCATAAGCAATGAACTATATGAGACACAGATTAGTCCCGCAGCCATGTGGTCTAGGAGCTAAAGATTTACCATTCTGACAACCAAAAATCTTCCATGGTGAAGGGGCAATAACATCAGCGGTAATCGTTTCGGTGCATAATTCTGTTTGAAGATTCAAGTTGATGTATTTCCAATCTGTGCTTTTTGAGCCTCCATTTCTGTTTTAAGGAAACATGAGACATTAAAAGGCATACTTCCCATAACATGATTACTTTAGTTTTTGATAAATATACACAAATATAGGAAGTTCAAGGAATTGTAGGTACGTAAATATTCATCACTACCTTATAGTAATGTTACAGCAAAAAGGAAAATATTCAGAAGAAGAAGCAGAAACTGTTGGACTAAATATTCAAAAGTAGTTAATGTACCTCAAAGTTGAACGTCTTCTTCTGATACAAGCCACTAAATTCTTTGCTGGAGCTGGGGACTCCTGAAAAAAAAAAAAAAAACAATAAAATATGCTTCGTATAAGGAGAACACCATTCACTCATTAAGATAGCAGAGTAGAACCTTCATTGCAGAATCCTGCAAGGTACGTATCCATTTTGCGGCTTCTTCTGAGCTACTTGCTCCCAACTATAAAATATGAGAAATATAGATCAAGAATATTCAGTGAAAATTTGTCATAAATATTTTACTCGGATTCTTAATTTGAACACACCTTAAGCTTATCACTTTGGTTTGTTGCATTATAAACAGTGAACATGAAGAACACCTGGACAATGCAAACAATTTGTAAATACTACAATTATTAAACGTTCTAGGAAACAGTGCAACTCTATCAAATAAGTGAAAAATAAAAAGACATCCAAGGTTGTCCCATAGAAAGAGTCCAGGTTCCTTACCTTTTTGTTCAAACTCTCCCTTCCATTATCACTAACCCGAACGCAAGAGTCAATTATTGCACTTCTAATTGGCTCCTGAAAATTAATATAACGCTTTCATTAATCACAATTAACAATTCAATCATCCAAACAAAGGAAATTTCCGATATTAAAATCAAAGAACACACATACCACACGTGAAACATTAAGAAAGCCATTGTAAAAACATGAATAAATCCAAAACCTTAAAAACGTTTACCATCCACGATAGATCAAATAATCAAACATGGTAATGAAACATTATTAGAGCATTAATCAAAATAAAATATGAAAAATAACATGCATGACTATGTGACAGACACCAATCAGCAGAGTGAGAATTGATCTCTTGGGACAAATATTTTTCATCAGAAGGAGCCGAGATCAAACTCGTGACCACACACGTAAAGTGAGAAGAACAAGGTTATGTATGAATGGTGTGACGTGGAGTATGTTGAAAAAGACGAAAGCTTTGATCTATAGGAGTGTTTACCTCGTTTGGGGTAAGGGGTTTGACCTTGAAGCTTCGGAGGACATTGTCTTTGAGAATGAAGTACCTCTTCCGCGAGTAATGCTGACCAAAGCGATTGGCACGAAGGAGATAGAGCCACCCTTCCATTTTCCTCTCACTCTGCGGAACAATACCCATTTGGAAAAATTGTGAGAAAGAAAGAAAGCAGTGAGTGAAATTGTGAGGGTGCATGGAATGAATGAAAATGAGAATGAGAAAGAGAGCAACGAAGAAGAACCTGAGAAAGGGTGAGAGAGAAAACGACGATGGCGATCCTCTGATCCCGCGAAAGGGAATCAGAGAATCGAAATTGTGAGGGCAGTGACAATGGTGTTTGTTGTTGCTCTTCTTCTTCTTCTTCTTCTTCTTCTATTTCCTATGTTCCCGCTTCATCAATAACTACTTTCTGCGTCTTTCCTTCTACTTCATATCACAATCCCAATTTACCTTCTTGCCCTTTCTCCTTTTACCTCTAAAATCACTTTTTTACTCACCCACACCTTCCTAAAATACACTTCCTCTTTTCAAATCAGACCATTTCTTTAATCTTTTTTTTTTCGATCAATTATTATATCATTCTATTACATCAAAATTACATTTTTTTTTATTTGACTCAGTCTCATATTTTATCCCATTTATCAAAACTTTAAATCCCAACATTTTGCTATAATTTATTTTTAGTTTGATAGCCATGCAAAATTTTGTAAACTGTTCATTAAATAAACATACGTGATTGTGTCTTTTTATAATCAAGATTAAACTTTTTGTTAATATTTAATGAAAATCTTTATAACTTGTACTGTAAAATTCAATTCTCTTTAAAGACTTGCACTATAAACAATTATGAAGTGAGTATCTTCATTTCAAAGTATAGTAGTAGTATCTATGATAAATATATTTTTATTATAATAATATTATTGGAATAAAGTAAGATTTTTATTAATAATGAAAAAAAAATGTTTTTGCAGCGTAGAGGAGAAGAGGGCAGAAAGGTAAATGAAAGGTCATTAAGAGGTTGTTTGTGAGTGAAGACAATGATTTGGTTGTTATTAAGATGAAATTAACAGACAATGAATCTTGAAACATGAGTTGCGGGGAATCGTTGTCTTGCATTAATCATGGGACGATAAAAAAGGCGTTCTTGAAAGCCAGTTCAAATCTACCTTTATATATGTATATTTTTGTTTTTAAAATCCAACAACATTCACTGCTAAACACAAAATCTTAAAGAGAATTTTACTAATTACTTTGGAACTTTTTTTAGCAATTACTTTGGAACTGATTTTTACATATAAGACCAGTTTGTTGTGCGTAAAAGTGTATTTAAAAGAAACATAATCATGTTATTTCAATTTTTATAATATTTAAAATTAGTTTTATAAGTAATTTACTTTTAAGAAACTATAATGGTTAATAATTTCAAAGAAAAAATTTACAATTAATAAATCTAATTACTGCTATTAGCAACAGACGATGTTGCTGCGCTTGTATGTCTCACTTCCATCATGTTACAATTTTTAATCTAAAATTTATTCGTTGTATAATAATTTTGTATTAGGTTGTATGTTAATTATAATTTAATAACATGTTTTTCGAATACATGTTTATGATTATAGTTCTTTTTTAAATTTTATGCAGCTTTTTTTATTATATGGTAATACATATTTACAAAATCTATTTAAAATAGTAACCCTATTAGTTATATAAGTTAAAATTTATCAACCTAGTTGGAAAAAAAATTAAGTATATAAAATATCTTGCTATAAACAAACATTTATATTAACTTTAAAAGAAGATTAATAAGGTTGACAAATTTTTCAATAAACACATATAGAAAAAAAAAGAAGAAAATAATAGAGTCAAATAAATTAGACTTATCTCATAAATTAAAACTAGCTTATAAACAATTTAATTTATGAAATTTTTTCCATTCACCCTCTCTAAAACCTGATTTTAATTTATGTATAACTTAATTACAACTAATAAAAGAAATTTATTTTATTTTATCTTCTTATTTTCTTTTAATTTATTTTATCTTCTTTGTTTTCTTTTAATTTATTTTATCTTCTTTTTTCTCTTATCAATATTCATTCAGAATACTATTCAAACAAAGCCTAAGTCAAACCTTAATGACTCGTATCAAACAAATAAGTGTTAGCACAAAATTTTAAAAATATGATAGCCTTGCTTGTTAAATTATTTAAAAATGTAAAGTTATTATCAAAGTTTGAGGCAGTTTAATTGTTGAGTATTGGCTTTAGGTACTCCAAATGTCTTACTACAAGGCCAAGCCGAACATTGATAAAAAGCATCGCTATGCAATTTAACACAGCTTAACTAATAAGCTTGTTTTCGCCTCTAAATGCATTTCCACTGTAAGAATAATTCTATATGATCTAATTTAATTTTTGTGAGGTTTAGTATTCATGTCATGTTATTTTTAAAGTTTTTTTTTTTTTTTCACAACTTTTACTCAAATGCGAGAATTTTTTGTAATTTATATTTTTTTTTATAATTTTTTTTTTTTTTTTTTACAAAAAGACTTGAAACTTAAGCTTATTTTTTATATCATTAGAACGTAGTCTAATAGGAAAGTATTACAAGATCCAACTCTTAATCTTATCACCCAATATATGACTCCTGTAATGAAAGTATATAACTCCCGCAATGGAAATGCTATAGGATTTCAACTTAGATGTATGGATGTAATAATGTCCTAATTCGAACTAAGATGCCAAATAGTCCGGCCCAAAATTCGGTTTAAATGGTATTTCTCACATTAATTTCACCACAATGACACTGTTGTTTATCTATAATGATATTTTGTAATAAATTTACTCATTTAAATGCGGATTACCTTTTAACGAAATGATTCTAACATAGATAATTGAATACGTTTTTCTTTTTCAATATTTCTAATACCTCTATGGTAAAATCTTACAGGTTTCTTACCATTAAGTGGCTAAGATAAAATTGCCATGGGAAAATTGTACAAACAAGTAAAATCTATAATTGCAATCAGTACTCTTAGCTCCACACAATATTGCCAAAATGCAATATCACCTTCCAAAATTATGGAACCCTTCGATATGCTCAGTCAATGCCTGTTAAGCAAGCCACAATACTTCAATAGAGGGCACGGCCAAAGAGAATGTTTTAATCATAAAAATAGACGAAAGAGTGATTTAACACATACCTTTCAAGAGACTATGGATGTCCTTCACTTGCGTATGGAAAGATCAATGTGAAGATATGCCACAGAAGCAACAAAAAGCAAGAAAAATGCAGTTACCAGCATCAATGGCTCAGCAAGCATGAATATTGGGTTAAAACCATAGTATACCTACCAAAATAATGACATAAAAAATGGTTAGACCATAGCCTAGGGCAGAAGTTTACTTATAGAATGAATAATAAAATCATAGACCTAGACCAGACTTGAAGTTAATGCATGTAGTAATTTTAGGTCTGGTCCAAACCGTTTGACAAGTTGAGTAGAAATTTATTTGGAAAATAAGTCCATGATTTCATAACATATTTCATAATATGTTCTGCCTTCCGTTATTGTAGTTGCAGATATTAAAGGCAGTGCTAAGTGTTTTACACCCTTTTAGATTCAATTAAGGTTTCAGAAGAAGATAAAAATTCAATCCAAACCTTTTGCAGATGTTGTTCAAACTTGATCCAACATGTGTCATTTAAGTATCAGATATGTTACAATTGGAATTACTGTAGGTAAAAGGCATCTTAATAAATAATAAAGACTAAAGACAAGCAAAAAAGGGCATGAGACAGGAGGACTGGTAAGAATCACAGTAAATTAAGTGGTGATAGAGAGAATACAAGGCAAAGAGAATTTTGTTTAGAATTATTTGAGAAATCCATGAAAAACATTTTTTCTTGGATTTTAAACTAAGAAAAAATTACTGGCAAAGAAAAGGGGATCAAAAAAGAATTTTTCCGTACATCGATTGTAAGCTTTAAGCCCAAAATTACGACCCGAAGGCTTACAAACAGGGTAAATAGACAGATTCAAGCCAAACACAATTTTCATCTACAACAAGACCTCCATCCATTTGCATACACGACATTGTTTCATATGCCTCATTTATTAACTGCCATTGCTAGGAAATATAGGATACAGGATATTCTATATGCTCCAGAATAATTTCTTGCCATTAACATGGCGTCAACAAATTTTGTTGCATCATGAAATTTAAATAAAAGTAGCATTAGTCCCTGATTTGGGCCGTAATAAGCAAATTTCATGCTCTTAGAATTCATGAAATGCCCACATACTGAACCAGTTTTATAACTTTTTACTTATTTTTTGGCATTGGATTTGGTAATTACCTGGAAAGGAGTATTATGCTCAGGAACTACATTTCTCTTTTCTAGAACCACCACGGTCCTGCCGACAACATCAAGATATGAATACTTGATCTGCAAAGTTCAAATTAAAACCATTTTAGCTAGGGGGAATCAAATGCTTTGAATTACAATTACAGCAAGTGAAATTCTTCAATAGCAGAATCAAACTATACCTAGAGAATAAAAATGAATTATCTTGGAGAAATTTAAGTTAAATTGTATATATAACTAGACAATATATTATTTTCTCAATCAAAGATTACAAAATGAATTATTTCTTTAACATGTTGATACACCCTCCCCCGTTCCCTTTTAGCAATAAGTTGTGTACTTCTGATTTTTTTAAGGAACTTTCTGTTGAAATTATACGATTGGGTGGAAAAGAAGAGACTCTGAATAATTTATATTATACATGATGTATGTTATAATACAAATCACTGCACCACTAATCAAGTTGAGTACTGGTGTATTACACCGAGTACAAGCTCTACTCAACAAGACTTAAAAAATAACAGGACCTTAGTCCTAGAATTTTAACTCCCCACCCTCGAACAAATAAACACATGTATAGATTAAATGCAACCGAATAAGATTGCATTGCTGTCCAGAGTGCTCTGAGCCAGGTCCCACACTTTGATGAATTTTCTTAGAATATAAATGTGCAATAAACAAGGCCAAGGAAGGTCAAATCATCAGGTATGATGGCAATTCGACCAGACAGTAAAGCAATATATATAATATAAAGCAGTTGCCAATATCCATATTCATACATTATATCATCAAATCATCATAGTACTGACTGAAATGCCCTATTTGGAAGAGGTGGTTTTCCTGCTCTTTTTCAATTCTGTGAGCTAAATTGATCACTTTTAAAACTTATTATAGACAACGATCCCTAATTATAAGATAGAGAAATGCAGCTGATGCAATTATAAGTCACAAGTGCACATGCTCCATCTAAGATTTAATACAGATGAAGCTGTGAGCGCAGTCGAAAGTTGAAACTAAACCAGTGTTGAACAAAAATCATTATCTTAAGAGAACATTACCTCTAGATGCTGCTTCACTTCAAAAGGAACCTCAGCTGTGGGATCTTTGGATCCCTCCGGCAGCACAACCTGAAATTAATGGTTCAACAAGAAGGGTAAATTAAACCTCCACGTTTGTATACAAAAGCAGTTGAAGCAAGGAGAACAATTTTCAGTAACATAACAAACACACTTTTACAATCAACTTATCAACCACTGTCTCAACAAGAGGGCAACCAAAAGTAAAATTGAGGTATCTTCTGCCATCTGGAGATTCAAAAAGGAAGTCTTGCAATGGTAGTCCATAGCCAATGACAAAGGTTGCTTTCCAGCCTCCAAATAGAGGATACCGAGGTTCAATTTCAAGTTCTGACTGCAATCAATAAACGTGTAAATAAATATGAATCAGAAAACTCGACATTTACAATAACGATTATGTTGAAAAACAAAAATTATCTTTTTGTCATTCAAGACTAAACTCCTCAGTGATCTCTATACATGAACAATAACTGGTATAACGCCTACTCTTCATTAATACAGAAGCATGCCCATGAAGAAATCATCACTTCCAGGTGTTAATGTTAACCAGTACTCCAGTAAAGCATAAAATAGACCAAATAATGAAAACGATGGTGCTCTTTATGTTGACATGAATGAGATTACTTTCAAGCAAAAAAAGCATCGTGTCTCAGTTATGAAGAACACAGCCATGTGGTCACCTATTGATGTGATACAGCAGCATACTTGTTTTCTAGTTCTTTACCCCAAGTCTTGCAAAAGAAAGAGGGAGAAAAAGAAAAGAAATGGTGCATGACGATGTCATGAAGGGTGGGAGTAAAATAATCTTTTTTAAAGATCCGATAACACATATTACCTTCCGAGAATCTGTACGTAGATGTGAAGAAGAAATATTTCCTATTCCATCCCTGTAGTATACTGAGTGGACCCTAGGGGGTAGTTTCGCTAAAAGATGTTTAAATGAAGAAACACCAGAACCACCTTGTCTAGTTTGGTATTCAACCCTGCCAACAGAAAAACTCCAGTTATGCACACAAAAAAGTTTATATATGAAGGGAAAATGTCAGAATAAATTCAGAAGAATATAAAACTAACATATAAACCAAAAGATACTATAAGTTAATGTCTCATTAACCTTAATCCAGTTAATCAGTTGGTAAAGTATATGTTAAAACTGCGGCCATTTCAAGTCTTGAAAGTTCAAATACTGGAGTAAAACTACAGTATGAGTCCGTGTCAATCTACAGAAACATAGGGTGCTTATGAAGAAAGTGTCAATCTATCTATTCTTGCCTGGATGTGATAACAATCTTAAAATGATCCTTTTTCTGACAGTTAACAACTTTCAAAAAATAATTCATGAATGCTGTCATCAAATGTTGCACAAAAACATGTAGGAAAAAGACAATATTTGAAGTTACTACCAAATTATCAAACCAGGAAGAATTGTGAGAAACTAGACAATGTTTCTAGAGGTGAGATGAGATCACTATGACAAAGTACAACACGCATAAGAATAATAAACATACAACAAATAAATAAAAATATTAGAAAAAGGTCATTTCAAAATCTTAACGAGTATGTATGTAATTTTTTTATTTCTTCTAAATTTTAACGGTTACATATGTTTCCCAAAGAACTGAATGCAGATCTGAAGCATCAAGTAAAAGAGAAATAACAAATATACCTTGAAAAAACACCTTTATGTTGAGCACCAGCATGGACCAAGCTATATCTCTCAGTGACTTGAATGCTTCCCCAGTGAGATATTTCTATTTCACGTTCTAGCTCCTCAACAACAGCAAATGGATTGTTATTTTCAAAATGAACAAGTACAGGAGAATATGAATACGGGGGTTGACTTTCATATGGCCCATATTTCAACTCTGTACTAGCACGTTTAGTGGGCTCCACCACCGTGAATGATTCTACCCGAGTGCTTGGTGTCTTCATAAAAGATGTCTGTTGCTTGACATGATAGGGAGACAATAATATCGCACTATCACGGAAATAAACCAACTGTGACTCTGATTGACTGATTTCAACTGGGAAAGGTTCCAGAGAACGTGTCAATATGTAAAGCACCTCCAGTGTCGTGGTTTGACCTTTACTTAGTGGAGTTAACAAAGTTATAGAGAAAAACTTAGTTCCATTTGGTCCATCAGGTAGCTCAGCAGATTTGACATCAAGAGGAACATAAGTTTTCTTCTTCCTCTTCCCAGAAGTTGCAGCAGCTTTAAGCATTGCTAGATGTTCAACTTCAGTGGGTGAAAAGGCCAGATGTACTTCGGAAGCATCAGATGTCCCCAAATTTTCAATCTGAAAGGAAAACTCTCAGAAATATAAAATCGACAAATTTTGTAAATGATGATAGCACAATCCATTGAAAAGAAATAAAACAAATAATTTCAAGTTAAAATTTGGTCCACACAAATACTGATTTGTTGGTCAAGTTATGGACTTCAACTAAACATGCCTTAAGTGTTTGCAGAAGGTAACTCTAATCACATTGAGCAAAAGTAAAACTCAGTAAGCTCTATGCATGGTTATGAGATGTACTAATCTCACATTGTTTTGTATAGACATAAGTTTGGTTCAAACCACTTTTCATAAAATTATAATAAAATTCATCTGGCCAACTAAAACATGATTTTTACATGCCCGTAACTGAATCAAGTACTGTACTTAAAGCCAAGTCCCTATTCCCAGCTGAGTATGGAACACACTTTACAGATATGCAAAACAGAAACCATGACAACACCAGACTTAGGACCTGTTTGGATAAACTTTTCTATAAGCATTTCCAGAAGAAAATGCTTATAATATTAACTTATGTATAAACTAATTTCTAAAAAATATAGCTTCTCAAAGATCTGACTTTTAACCTGTACATAAACAAACTTTAGCTAATGAAAAATATTATTTCATCTTTTCTTCTTATTTTCTTCTCCTACACATGCTTGCAGGAAATGCTACCCAGACAGAACTCTACTATCAAAAGAGTAACAGTACGGAGAGCTTACCTTCAATGTCAAGTACACCTTAATGATGTGAGAGGTCAAGTCAATCTGCAAGGATCATTGGCATATTAGTCATGCAATATAGAAAACAGCATTCGGACGGTCCCAAATATAGTGGAACATACCCAACATTTCCTCAAAAAATGCACACAGAAATATTTCAATTCTTTTGAAGAAAAAAAAAGGTCAAAAATCACACTAGAACTCTCCCCCAAATCGTATTCCATGTAAAGGACAAACTAGTCCACTTATACCCCCCCAAATCATACACAAACTATTTTTAACAAACGAGCTAGAATGATTCAGTCTCAATTTCCCAGAACTCTAAAAAAAACACAAGTGTAAGCACCAAAATACAGATGGCACACACAGTTCACACAAGAATCACCCATTTACATGAATCTACGATACTTATTGTTATACCCATATCGCAAGTTCAAATTTTGTAGGCATTGACGACCACAGGAGAACAAATTTTGCCATTTTGACACGGATCTTAGCGAAAGCCGACGTTCATTTTGCGAGAAAAGAAAAAACTTACCCTGCGTTCGGCATCGACGATCTGAATGTGTTGGGAAGGAGAGGAGTTGACAATTGAAAGAAGGGAGAAAAAGAAGAGAAGGATTAACAGAGGTTGAGGCACCATTGCCATTGCAGGTGTTGACAGAAGCACAGGAAGACTCTAAAGTCTACACTGCAATTTTGATTTAATTAGATTCAAGTGTAATAACTCCCAATTCACCTAGACGGACTTTTACTTCCTTCATCCCTCGTTGCTCCAACTACACCCCCATCAAATTGGTGAAATGACATATATACCCTCAAGGGTTTATAATTAAAACCTAGTTTTTTTTTCTCCCTCCTTCCCCTTCTTAGTGGTTATTGTTCTCTGATGTGTGATGTGATGGCAGTGGTTGCACTTTCCATTTTCTCTCACTCCTGCTTTACTTTCCCTCATTTGTGCAATTAGTGTTCCGTTCCAGTCCAGCTTCCATTGTGCGTTTGCCGTTACTTATAATTTGTTTTTTAAGTGTTGTTGGTGAGAATTTTTTAATGTTTTTGGAAAAGGATGGTCCAGAAGAATACCGAATTTTTTAATTCTGAAAAAGGGAGGTGTCAATGTTATGATTAATTCTGGGTTAAGCTTAGCAGAATAAGTTTTTCAATCAACAAAAAGTGTCATCGTCTTCAAACAAATGATCTTATATGTAATATTAGGGACTAAGTTCTTTAAAGCAAGTTCATGTACACAACATACATGATTCCTTACTCATTCCTAATAAGGTAGCAACAATACTATAATTACAATATTTATCATCTTTTATATCAATAATATGGATGAAACTCTCCAAGAAATTGATCTGATAAAAGGGTTGATTTTATTTTAAAACTGACTTTCATGACTTTTTTCCAAGTAGATGAACTATTATGTTGTAAATATAGAGCATTGACATGTTCAAATAAAATGAAATTTATTCAGTTGATTTTACAAATTTAGTAATTTCATTATACATAAAGATGTTATATAGATATGTAATTTTATGCACCTTATTGTTAATATTAACCTTATAAACAACAATTCAAGAACACATCAAACTCCTGTTGGATGGATAATTCTGTTAGATATTCATCAAATGACATACACTCTGATTGTAGTGGTATGCTACCTACATCAAATGAAGTCAATTCACAAGCAAGAGGAAATCATGAGTAGATCTAAGGGTACGACTACAAGGAGTTTTATATAAGCCAACATATTTAACTCAATCATTCTCTTCCGCAATATGTTGTAAAGTATTTTTGACACAACATCCTATAATTTTTTTGTACAATGTCGTGTTAAAGACATGACCCATCGCATGAAGAGTCTTTTGAAATGAAATTTTAATTACATTATGTTATAAGGTTATCATCTTGTTAATGGAATCCTAATAAAAGCATAAGTTTCCCATGAAGGTATGAAACATCCTCTTTAGACTCCAATGTGCAGCCTCAACCCTACAACGGAAAATAAATACTAATAGAGTTGGGTTTCCTATGAAATGCGACAAAATATGTGGTTTGGACATACATATCTATTACTTATTGTGTTACCTAAGTGCATAACCCTATCCGTCCATACCTTAACAATTATTTTTTGTACGAAATTAACCAAACATCATTGACATATTCAACGAATATAGGTCATGGAGAACAAACAACTTCAAATGTTTTAACACGATATTGAAATATTTCTACATGATAATAATTCACAACAGATCCCCAAGCTTTCATGACTTGATTTCATGTCTCTCTTGGATGCACTAACATTTGTTTTCACATGTAGCAGAGAAGGTCAACCCCATCAAAGTAACACCAACAATGTCACGAATGGGCATCCTGTACCTATTATTTTTGTCCTATTATCTATCATTAACACAGTGTTAAACGAATTTAGTAATTTCATTGAATCAGGATGTTACCAAAATATAACTTGCTTAACAAAATTGTCTGAGATCATAAGTAAAATAATCACTTATCAATCATTTGTACCTTCAAATATTTAATGTAGGCAAAGTTTCTAATAACTTATGTATATGGTTGTAAGCATGGAGAGCTTTTTAAAAAAGAAAAACACACCGACCGGTGCAACTCCATTTTTGTTTTCTCTTCTTCTCTTCCTCACTCTTTTAAATTCTCCTTTCTCTTCAATTTTTGACTCCATACTTCACTTGTTTCAGATCAAACATGATAGTAAGTGAGATGTGTATGATCATTTTTAACCGATTAAAATTTTAAACAAAGTAAGTTATTATTTATTCTAAAAATCTCTTAATTTCTATTTTCTCTTAGGATTTTATTATCAATCTTAATAAAAATAATTAAAAATATATTTCTCTCAACTTAATTAAGATTATATTTAAATTTTATTTTATTTTAATAACTTATTCTAAATTTTCAGAGTTTTGAATTAATATCATATATATCTCTATCGGATATTGTTTATTGCATATTATATATTACATATTATATATTATATATTTATATTGTATATTCTATATTATATATGATATGTATATTATATTGTATAGTGTACAATTTGTATATTGTATATTATATATTGTATACTTTATATTATATATTGTACACCTATATTGTATATTGTACTATACGTTATACTGTATATGTCATATATTATATGTTATGCTTTATATGTTATATGTTACACGACATACATTATATGTTATATAATATATGGTACACGGTATAAGTTATAAGTTATAAATATAAGTTATATGGTATACATTATACAGTATATGTTATACGGTATACATTATTTGGTACATGTTATACGGTATATATTATATGAATTACATTTTACAGTATAGGTTATACGTGATATACGATATATGTCATACATTATACGATATACTTTATACATTATATGGTATATGTTATATAGTATATATTATATGTTACTGTTATACGGTGTACGGTATACGATATACGTTACACAATATACATTATACAGTATACATTATACGTTATATGTTATACAATATATGGTATACAGTATAAGTTATACAATATAAGTTATAAGGTATACGGTATACACTTTGCAATATATTTTATATGGTACACGTTATATGGTATAGGTTTTACGGTATACGTTATATGGTATAGGTTTTACGGTATACGTTATATGGTATACGTCATATATGTTATATATGTTATATTGTATAGTGTACATTTTATACTTTATATTGTACACTGTATATTACATATTATATATTGTATATTGTATATTGGATATTTTACTATACGTTACATGTTATACGATATATGTTATACAGTATACGTTATACTTTATATCTTATATGTAATATATTATACGGTATACATTATATGTTATACAATATATGGTATATGGTATAAGTTATACGTTATATGGTATAAGTTGTACACTATACGATATACGTTATATGGTATACATTGTTTTATATTATATATTTTTATAATATATGAATTTTGAAATGAATTATTCAATTATTATTGTTTAATATATTAATTTTAATTATTTTTTTATTAATGAATATAATATATTATTTTTTTATATTTATTATACATATTATCTATTATTATTTTTAATTCTTCTATCTTTAAAAAATCAACTTTATTTATTTGGAGAATATTATCAGTTTTTATTAGATAGAAGAGAATCATTTTTTTGATTATTTTTATTTTGTTTATGGTTATATTTGGTTCATTTATTAACATTTTATGGATTAATTTTACAATTTGTTTATATTTTTAGAGTTTATTAATCTTTTGTTAGATTTTATAAACTTTTTTTAACAAATATTCAAAGTTCTGTCCAAAATTATGTGTCTGTTTTTATTGAAAAAAAAAATGTAAACAGCTTCAAAAAACAAATTATGTTTTTTTATTATAAAATATGTTTATCATTATGTATTTGACTACATGTAAATGAATTATAGTAACGAGTTGATAAAAAAAATAGTTAAAATTAGTATTACAATATTTACACAACAAATGGATAGATTTATACCTATTATACTTTTTTATTATTTTTATTTTTTATTTTTTTATTTTTAATAAATTAATCTGATATAATAACATATTAAACTTTTAAATTAAATCTCGTACGTTGTGCAGGTATATTCCTAGTTGGGACAAAAGCACCAAACACTTTCATTTATTTTCGTTTCTTTATGAAAAACGTGTAATTTTTTTTTACGGCTTCAAACAAAAAAGTAGTGTGATTACAGAATGATTTTAGGTAAACGTAAAATTAGAAAAATAAAAATAAAATAATTTTAAGTAAAAGTAAAATTAAAAAAATAAAAATAGAATTAAAATTATAAAAATAAAAAAATAAAATTAAAATTATGTTAATTTGATATGATTTCAGTATAAAAAAATAAATTGAAATCGTATTAATTTAATATGATTTCAGTACAAAAAAATAAACTGAAAATCATATAAATATGGATAAAATTTATAATTATTGTAAAAAAAAATAAACTGAAATCGTATTAACTTTTTTTTCACAAGTTCATCCGTTGCCCCTGACTTGATTTTGCATTCTTTTTCTTAAAAAAAATAAAAATCACCTGATTAGAAATATTTGTTCAGTTATTTAAAAGATGATGATAATTTGATATTAGTATTATTTTTAATACCATTTAATATTAATATATATTATTATTTTATTTATAGATAATATTTTATTAATTTTTAACATCATTTAATATTAATATATATTATTATTTTATTTATAGATAATATTTTATTAATAAAATATAATAAAATATAATAGGAGTATCAAATAAGAATATTCAGTATAAGTGTCAAATTAATTGTTCAAATATCAAGTTCAAATATCAAGGTTTGTTGGTATGCTTCTATGGCTTTGTTCACCTACTGCTTATGTAAGTTTTGGTTTAAGTTTCCTCTCAAGGCTTAATTTCATTTAATACACTTCATAATATAGTTAGCCTCAGTAAATTTATTTTACTAAACCAACCATAACAAATTAACTAAGCAGAAAGCAGAGATTTGAAGAACTCAAAACACGAGCATCATTATATGCTCGATTTGTTTATTGTTACATGGGGTCCGATACATATTTCCAGGCTCTCTATGAGACCATAGATGTATTTAGTTGATAGTTATTCAGTACACAAATGTTCCCTTACTCTCCTCCTCAGGCTGTGCATCCACAAAGATCGATTCCCTCTGCTTCCTTATCAGCTTCTCAACATTCTCACCAGACCCAGGGAACGTAACCTCCAACACCTCTCTAGGCATCTCGCTCATCACATTGTCTTTCTCACCTTCAAATTTTCAATCACAATCACGCATTAGCA
>Ga0099825_1000704_pt1 | contig 38085 bp, 24 predicted proteins | sample SiratroredBW_FD_76838 | JGI IMG/M metagenome (GOLD analysis project Ga0099825, IMG submission 76838) | Root nodule microbial communities of legume samples collected from California, USA - Siratro red BW | ecosystem: Host-associated > Plants > Roots > Nodule | place: USA: California | collected...
AAAAGCAAAACAAAAAACAAAAAAAAGAAATTTAAAAATAAACTTAATTTTAAACTCAAAAAAATTAATATTTATTAAACCAACGGAAATAACATTCCAAATTCTTACAACCCAAATCAAATAAAAAAAAAAAAAATTTTTTAAAAATTTTATTATTTATATAAAATTTTAATTTATATATATATATATATATATATATATATATTTTTTTTTTTTTTTCTTTTAAAATCATCTCTCCTAAACATATAAATTTAGTTGAACAAATAAATATCACAAAATAATGGAGAGAATATCTCCCTACAGAGACGCGACGGTTCTTGATAGAAATTTAAACTTTTCGCGTGATGGCATATAAATTAATTAACATTAATGAATAAAAATTACTTATAATAACCAATGTCATTCATCATAAAAGTGTGGACTTGGAATATTCATATTCGCCGGTCAATCTTAAACTCTTGACAATAGTAACACAATAAATAACTGAATTAATTACAATATGTTGGTACCTCATATTTGTGCTGCTGCAGTTGATAAATTTATTTTCTTTTTCTTTTTGGGTGACATTTGTACAAGGTAAAAATACCTGATGTAGGTTGAGGATGTAAAATAGTGTAATATCATAAATTTCGATTTAATTATGCTTATATATTAATGTACTGGTGGCAAGTCCTTTAATGGGACTCACACTGGCATTGGGTCTCTTTGATGCTTATTTTATGGACATTAACGAGACAATTATTTCTCGCACCCTCATTCTTGAACTTACACCCCTTGTTTTTTAACTTGCATTTCATAATTGACTTAAATGACTAAGTTGTTTAATTTTTTTTCTTGAATAATCAATACCGTTATTATTATTCTCATCATTATTGTATTATTGTCGTTGTAAAAAATAAAAAAAAAGAAAAAATACTGTATAAAAGAACTTCGTTTTGAGAAGGTTATTTTGAAACATATTTTATAAGTTTTGCAAAATTTATTCTAAAAATCTCATTCTTATAAACGTTTTGAAAGGTATTATATACATTCTAAAAGAGTCACTTGAAAAAAAAGGAAACTAGTCGTATTATATTATAGGGGTGCATATTGAAATTGAGTGGGTATAGGAAGGAATTGCGTACTAATGATGGCATGGAAACTTTAGGCTTTCAAATTCAATCGCCTATATATTCAATTGCTCTTGTAACGCGGTTTCTCTTGGTGGCATGCACCGCCAGGCATTGGGCCTTTTCTATGTACAAATTTATTATAAAAAAACTCTGCAACTCACTTTTTCTTTCAGAGAATATTTAAATGATAATTCGTTTTATTATTTTAGTAAATATTTTGAAGAGAGCGATAGGTGGCGTTTTTAAGTATTCATTATTCAAATTGGTTACTTAATTAAAATAATTTATTGTGTTTGTCTATCATTTCACACTTATTTTGATTACTTCTGTAAATCAAGCCACTAATATTCGTTAGAGAGTGAAATCATATTTTTCAATTCTTTTTGTCAAAAAAAATTCTGTTACTGGGTAATTCCAAAGACGAAAAGCAACACAACTTGAAGCAGTAAAATTCTAAAATTAGAGGGTCAAGTCAATAGTAATCATGAGTTCAAGAGAGGGTGGACTCGGTGTATGGGAAAAGGGGTGAAAACTGAAAAGGAATTTGAAGTGTTTCAAATTAAGCAACAAGGCCAAAAAAACTGAAAAATTAGCAAAACAGCCCCAAAAATTATTTTTATTATATTCCAAAATCACCCGAAATTTGAAGTTGGTGTCCCCTTTCCCTTTTCCCTCTATTCTCTCCTTTGTATTTGTATAGTTCAGTTCCGTGGTTGCCGACGCAACGTCTCTCGCACACACGCATCGCTCTTCACTTTCTCACTCTCACTCTCACACGGAGAACGCGAGAGAGATCGCAAATGCAAGACATTTTCGGATCAGTTCGTAGATCACTGGTATTCCGCGGTTCGCCGGAGAGCGAAGAGACCTCGCTCGGAGTCGGAGGAAGCCTCGTCGATAAGATCAGTTATTGTATCCGAACTTCCAGAGTCTTCTCCAAACCCTCGCCGCCGTCACCGTCTATTCCTGAGGACGCCGCGCCTCCGATCCGATGGCGAAAAGGCGAGTTGATCGGTTGCGGTGCCTTTGGCCAAGTCTACGTTGGAATGAATATCGATTCCGGAGAGCTTCTGGCGGTTAAACAGGTTAATTACTTTCTTCGTCCTTTATTCGTTGCTGACTTCATCGTTAATTTATGCTTTCTCGTTTTATCTTCGTTTAGAATTGTTTTATGTTTTGGAGTTCAGTTATTATCTTCTGCTTGTTTATTCTTTTCGCTTGATTATTTCTCGGAATTGGCTTTGTTATGCGAGTCCGTCATTGCGATTCCCTATAATTTGAAATTATTGTGGTTATAGCTTTATCGCTTAAATTGATTTCGTTTTCTTGTCTGGTTTTTAGGTTTTGATTGCGGCGAGTAGTGCTTCAAAGGAGAAGGCACAGGTTTGTTGTTTGATCAAGTTCCAGTTGCAACTACTTCTTATTGTATTGACTAAAGCCATTTGTTGCCAGTCAATTGTTGTAACTTGTATATTATAGACGTTTGTTAGTTGTATATACAGTTCTAAATATAAACCGGATCGTTATAACTTATAGATGTTTGAACTTTCCTTTTCTGTTAGTTGTTACAATTTTATTTTTTTCACTAGAGGCATCACATTTTTTTTGTCTATATATATATGTATATTTTTTTTTTTCATCTGAATTTTCCTTTTGCTGTTAACTGTTAGACTTTGCTTTTCACTGAAGGCATTACTATTTTACTTTGTTATATATGCGTTTTCTTTATGCGTTTCTTTGTTTAATGTTCTGACATACTACTACTAACAGGCTCACATAAAAGAGCTAGAGGAAGAAGTTAAATTACTTAAAGACCTTTCACATCCAAACATTGTTGTGAGTATGATATTCTACGGATGAAAGATACTTTAGGCAAAATTAGTTCACACAGACTATATCTTGACCTAATATATTTTTATGCTGCAGAGATATTTGGGTACAGTCAGAGAAGAGGACACCCTAAATATTCTCTTGGAGTTTGTTCCTGGTGGGTCCATATCATCGCTATTGGGGAAGTTTGGGGCTTTCCCTGAGGCTGTAAGTTTGAATTTCTGAGCTGGTATACTTTTTTAATTTTATTTTTTATATGCTAAATCAATTCCACTAATTCATTCAACAGGTAATAAGAACCTACACGAAGCAGTTACTACTTGGACTTGAGTACTTGCACAAAAATGGAATCATGCACAGAGACATTAAGGTGAATTATATTTCATTTATACTCATGTTATCTTGGTTCTTATCCGGTGGCTGATGTTCAAGTTATAATTAATTTCAGGGGGCCAATATTCTTGTTGATAATAAAGGGTGCATAAAACTTGCAGACTTTGGGGCATCCAAACAAGTCGTTGAGCTGGTAATCTCAGTCTTGTCTGTTGCTCTACTATTGTTGATATTGCTTTACCTTTGTGAGGCTTCTTCTGTTTGAAAATTTGTTTAAGCAGTGCATTTCTTATCTAGGCAACCATTTCCGGGGCCAAGTCCATGAAGGGTACTCCATATTGGATGGCTCCAGAAGTTATTCTCCAGACTGGGCATAGCTTGTAAGGACATTAAAACCGTCTAGACATATTTTAATATGTTATTCTGTTATTAATATGCTTTGACATGATTGAGAAACTGTAAGTTTCTTCTGGTATGATATCAATTGGTATGTAGTTGTGACTGACTGTTTATGATTCCAGGTGTGTACCATGCTGTGTGAGGTTTTGTATATATGGAGTTGTATTACAACTTCGTGCCTTAAAAATACAATGATGGTTTCTGTAAGAAATAGAAATCTTTGCTTGAGAAATCGAAGAAGTTAGTGGCAGGAATTTTCTGCAAGATACATAGGCTAACTATGCTTTTAAAGTTTATAGTCCTAAGCAATTGAAGCAGAGTTATTATTGCTTAATCTTAGATGTTGTGTCTTGTAGAAATAGTTGAATGTTTTAAATGAATGACACTTACAAATTCAAGGTCACAGATTCTACCCTCGAAATTCTACTAGGAGATTCTTATATACTGTTCTTGGTGTAATTCTTGAAGTTGATTTGGTTTAGTTATTTTGTGCAAGTGTATAATATATCTTTTTGAAATGCTGTTTCATTTGATGCTAAACAAAAATGTTTTCATTTCAGCTCTGCTGACATATGGAGCGTGGGTTGTACTGTGATTGAGATGGCCACTGGAAAGCCTCCCTGGAGTCAGCAATACCAACAAGAGGTATCTCATTCTGACTCATGAAATTCTGCTTGAGGTGCTCTCTGAATCTACTAAAACAAAAAACTTTCAGGTTGCTGCTCTCTTCCATATTGGGACAACTAAGTCTCATCCGCCAATACCTGATCATCTCTCAGTTGCAGCAAAAGATTTTCTGCTAAAATGTTTGCAGAAGTACGTTACCTTAAATTTTCTAATGCTTTTCTTGCATTGCAAATTCCTAGTTTTAGTGTGTTTCATTGTGATTGATACTTGTCTTAAGTATATGATGGAAGATGGATCAACTAAACAATATTGAGTTTTTCTTTTTCTGGTGGGTGGAGTGGGGTGTGAAGGGGTTCTGGGGAGAAAGATCCCTTAGCACATTTCTATATTAAAAATGATTTTCAACATTCAATGTGTGCGTGTGCATAAGAGAGGGAATATGTGCCTAGTATGATTTCTTTTCAGAGGTTGTTTATCAGATTACAAAAATTATGTAAAATATAATCCTTTTGTAGGGAACCAGTTTTGAGGTCATCGGCATCAGAACTGCTGCAGGTGATTCTTTAAGCATTTATCTTTTAGACTGTGCCTAAGAAGTATATAACATTTTGTGTAGCCATTTTAGTAATGCTAGCTATTGATTGGTTGTAGACTCTACTTTTTTATTATTATTGTTGTTGTTAATAGTGTTTTGCATGAAATATTTCAGCTCTCCCTAACATAATTTTAAGTTTGTAACTTACTGCAGCATCCCTTTGTAACTGGCGAACATATGAATTCTCTTACTCTGTCATCTAATGTCACGGTATGTAAAATTGATGTGATATTTGAAATGCTGTTGTATCTTTTGCAAACCAATTTTTAAGAAAAATCGCTTTCACTTCTGACAGGAAAATTTCATAGCTTCGTCACCATCATGTGCCCCAAATGATGAATCCTTGTAAGTGTAGAATATTTCTTTCAAGGACTTTTTGGTAGTTATTTAAGTGGAACATTTAAATATTATATTTTTCTTGATGCTAGTGAATGGCAATATGGTTTTATTTAGCAATTTTTTTGTAATTTATGTAGCCTTTGCTCTTCAACAGTAAATCCTCTGGACTCGGGAAATAAACAGTTGTGGGGTATGAGCAATGATGATGATGATGATATGTGTGTGATTGATGACAAAGAAGAGTTCTCGCAGAATGATCTTAAATACAAATCATTGATGTCAACTAATATTGAGGTGATTGCAGGTCCTTATTGTTTTATTCATAAAATATGAAATTAATGACTTCTCAGACACGTTCTTTTTTTCATGTAGAGTTTCAACCCAATGTCTGATCCCTCTGATGATTGGGGGTGTAAATTTGATGCAAGTTCAGAGCTGGAAAATCGAGAGGTCAATTTTGTCACAGATGAAAGTTACATGCCACCTGATCAGTCAGGGGATGATAAGGGGCAGACAGATTTTTCCTTTCCGGGTGTCCCATCTCTTTCTGAGGAAGATGATGAACTCACAGAGTCAAAAATCAAAGCCTTTTTGGATGAGAAGGTATTGCTTTACGTTGAAATCAAGTTTGTCATTCTGCTATAACTTCATCAATTTTTTGTCTACTAACTGCTGTGTCATAATGGTGACTACGTTTTTATGACAGGCTCTTGAACTGAAAAAATTACAGACACCTTTATATGAAGAGTTTTACAACAGTTTAAATACATCTTGTTCTCCCAATGTTATTGACAATACAAGTGATGATACCGCTTCTCGAAAATTTTTGAAATTACCTCCTAAAAGCAGGTCACCAAATCGAGTACCAATCAGCACTCCATCCAAAGCCATCGACAATACTGGAAGTCCTGGAAGTAATGGCCGGTCCTCATCAATTGTTGGCCATGTAAATGTCCATACTTCACAGGATATTCCAGCATCTCCCCTTAATGAATGGAAAGGAGTGATAGTTGACTCTCAGCAGCAGCCTAGTAGCCCAAGGTTTGTTTGTTTTTGCCTTGCTTTGCTTTTCTAAGCTTGAATTATTTTCAGAAATATAAAGTAATTTAAACACTGTATCTTGTACTTGCAGTCTAAGCTTTTCTGAGAGACAGAGGAAATGGAAAGAAGAGCTCGACCAGGAGCTTGAGAGAAAGCGAGGTTCGAAATCTTTTTACTAAAATAATAAGTTTCTATAATTTCTGATTTTGCAACTGTCAATAATTTTGGCTTTATTAGTTAATTCGATCCTTAAGTTTAGTACATGTTTAGTCAAGTTAATACCTAATATCAAGTACTAAGTCAATTGATTTAGTTAAATTGAAGTATCAAATTGACGATAATTGTCAAATTTAGGTACTAAATTTACTAATTTACTAATTTGACCAAATTGACTAATTGGATGTGTTAATTTCAATAATCATATTAATTGATTAGCATCCAATAGACGAAATTGTCAAACTTTGATAATGAAGGAACCAAATTGCGTCAATTTCAACAATCAAATTAATTGATAGTTATTTATTACAGTCAACAAAATCACCTTTTTTTTGTAAGATCAGGGATTAAATTGATCAATGATGGTAGTTTTAAGGAGGAACTCTGGTAATGAAGGAACCAAATTGACAGTGTCAGTTTCAAGAATAAAATTAATGATAGTTATTACGGTTAAACAAAATCGTCTTCCTTATAATACCAGAGTCCAAATTGACCATGATGCTAATGTTAAGGATTAAGTTTATAATTTACAACTCTTACCCAATTTGACTGTTTATGTAGACGAGAGACATGAGCGGAGAATTCAAAGTTATCATGGTCTTTCATAGTTGAAATATACTTTAGATGATGAATGCTAGCGTGATTCTGAAGATAATTGAAACATAATATGCCAGTCGAATTTGGTATGATTCATTAATTTACAAGTTGCTTTGGACAAATATTGCAGAAATGATGCGTCAGGCTGGTGTGGGCGGAAAGACATCTTCACCAAAGGATCGAGCTTTACATCGGCAGAGGGAACGAACAAGATTTGCTTCTCCCCACAAATAAGAAACTCGTCAGAGCGTTCATACTGCATTATATACTGGGATTGAAAACACGTGTTACTGCAGTTTTGCTGGGGTCGTTAATGTTATATATCCAATTTGGCCTTTTTTCCTTAGAAAAAATTCACATGCTAATCTTTGTCGTATTGTTGTGCCATGTAAAGTTTTTCATACATGCGTTGCTTTGAAAATTTTTGCTTTTCTTTGGGGTTTTAGAGATGCATGGCCGTCAGCTTTATGCCCTTTTTGTATTATGAAAATAGAAATAATCAGAACTATGTGGCACAAGATTGCCTATGAATCTGTTGCCACTTGTCTATCTTTTACACCTGCTAATTGTTTTTCAATGGTAATTTGTGATCTGATTTTACTGCTACAGTACGAAATTAATATATTGATGATAGGAAACTTCTCGTAGGTATAACTAGAACTATTAGTTAGAATCGTCAATTTCAACATAATTAATTTGTTGAGTGTTTATAATTAAGCGAACTAGTTAGTTGGTTTTTATTTCATAATTTAATTATTTGTTTTCTAATCATGTATAATGTGTTATCCTATTAACTACTTTATTTCCACACATAACCTGACTTTATACATAATCAGTTATATACACAATATATTTTCATAAATTGTCATGAACAAATCACACAATATAAAATGGTTTAGGACCTCTCCTTTCAGTAAAAGAACTAATATACAAGAAATATTATTTTATCCATGATAAAGTATGTAACAAAGAACACTTTTACCGGCCAATCTATCTATAAATCATACGGGTAAAATGTCATATTTTTTGCGAGTAATAAAAAACTTTATGTTAGTCCGTATGTTAATTCGTTTAACCATTAGTTGAGGTGCGAAATGTAAGTTCATTCAAACATGAGTTTAATCATCGGCTTATGACATGTTTTTCGAGGGAACAAAAGTTTAGAAAAGAAGCAAAACATCGCAAAAAGTAAAAGATATTACGCACAGACTCTGCAGAATTAGCATTATTTTGAGGTTAGAACTTATTTCTTTATTATAAAAAAATAATAAAATCCCTTCAGACGCTTGAGATAAAACTGCCATCCTCAAATATATATTTTCAAATTTTTGGAGCAGGGATTTTCATAGAGGATGCTGGTTGTTGTTTCACTCCATTTACTATTCCATCACTTCGCGGTGCACTCTTCTTGCTCTTCAATGGTGAAACAAATCTGGTTACCAATCTTGAAGGTGAGAAAGATCGACGTAATTTTGATGTAAGTGATCCCTTCGAAGAACACTTTCTCAGGTTTACCACCCGGTCAATTTTTTGCTCAGTTTTCTTGCTCTTTAATGGCGAGGAAGCTAATAAGCTTGTTGCCACTCTTGAAGGAGAGAAAGGTCGAACCCATCTCTTTGGAGAACTCTCGCTCAAACTCAAACTTGTACTTGTTGTTCTTGCTTTTTCAGTTGGGGACTTGATCAAGCACTTTGTCTTGGAAAACAGTTGTTGTTGTCTTGAAAAATGTGTAGAGGATAATAAAGGGTTGGTGACAAGCACTGTGGTGCCACTATTGCTACCACATGGTCTATTCTTGTTAGATACATTCTTTGCTAAACACTTGATATTATTATTCTCTTTGTCAAACTCTACAGCATTTGTAGGAGAAACCTTAAAGTTCATCCTACAACGAGCCCGTTGGGGTGGCGGGGGATTAGAAACTACTTTTATTTGTTTTTCTTTCCTCCTTCTATCACGGAGCTGTGTGTTTTCAGGGTCAACTTTCTGATTTGACAGTTGGGACAGTGGAGTTTGTGGGCCCTTGGTGCCATTTTTCTTATTCAGAGTTGAGACTATTTCTCTGGCAAATTTACTTTCCTGTAAAATTTTTCCAACGGTCTCATCAACAAGCATTGCTGGCAATGACATTTGCCTCCATTCTTCACCTGCATAAAGGTTTGCTTTTACATATAACCATAAATAGTTGCACATAATAAGTAAATTGACTATGATCGGAAACTTACTAGGTCGAGATCTTCTTGCTACATCATCATGCGTGCTCCTTCAAAAATATGAATAGTACTCACAATTACGATGAGTAATGTTCTTACGAGTTTCATACAGATTTTTATCAGTTTACATATACTTTTCAAATTAATTATCATAAAAGTCTATAGCTAACACCGTATGTTACAACATCTAATCAGAAGTTATAAGATACACAATGGAGTGAATATTATATTGCAATTAGTTAGGATGCTAGCAAAACCAAATTTTACCTCAGTGATTCTTGCTTGCACCTTAAACTTGTTCTGAGATAACCTTTGGTGCTTCCAGGGCTGAGACTTACCCGAGACCACCTTCGTTCCGCCGGCCACAGTGTACTGAAGTTCTTGTAGTCGAACCATGCACTGATCAACCTTCAACCACCCACCACAACAATTCAGTCTTAGGGAAGCTCTGCCAAAAAATAATGAACAAAAAGCAAAGAAAAAATGAGTAACGTGGATTAATGTATCACCTTGTTGAGTGTTTCTCTGATTAGAACAGGATTCAGAGCTGACATTTTATTTTGTTTTGTTGAGGTTGTACCAATCATCTTTGGGAAACAGGTTTCAGAATTTGAAATGGTAAGCTCAAATCACTTCTCTCTTTTTCAAACCAAATGCCAAATGGTCAAGAGCCTATCCCCAGGAAACGTTTACACTGTTAGTCAAACACTTCTGTTTCTATTTTTAAAAACAATAAATCACGTTACTTGGAAGAATAGAAAATACTTAAAAATCGTTACATTACAATAAATTGACCATTTTAATTCTCAAAATTAAAAAGTATTTTAAAACTGGTACCATGGATCATTTCACTTCTTAACGTTAGGGTTCTGAATCTTTTGTTGGGTATTTTGTTGTAAACTTTGATCTTTATAAACTAATAATTATCAAATTTGTAAATTAATAATCATTATCAATTCAATAAATCAAGTTGACAACCTTAGAAAACAAGTCTCAGTCCTCCTACTCTTCCCTCACATCCTATAGTATCTCTATTAGATCAAAGAAAAAAAAATGTTAGACCTTATTTTAATGAATAACCTACAAAATAAAAAAGGTTTAAGGCATCAGTCGAAATATTATTTAAATATTGAATAGTAGAACGTATATTATCTGCAGAATCAACACTTCCAAGAAACAAAATAAAGGACTTTTAATTAACAAAAGATGCGCTTTAAACATAGAGGCAGAAAGAAAATATATTTTGTAGTTTTATTGCATATTTAAAGTATTTCTCATATACTTTATTTTGCATGAATGATTGAATTCTTTATTTTTAACCAATCTGACATCTGTTTAGGATTTACTATTTTTATAATATATCTTTTTGTGTAAGTACTATTTTTTTTCTCCTTAGGATTCTTCATCTGGACTTCGAAATGGATATACAATTTGCTGAATTTGAAGTTTCTTACCATTTTATATGATTCTTTTGGAAATAAGGTACAACATTCGTAATTGATTTTATTATTATAACTTTGACTCATAATCAATATTTTTGTCTATTTATCAGTAAGTGCTTTTAAATTGATTAAAGAGACTGTTATTATTTTATGTTTAAGTTCACTATGAAAGTTTGAACATACCAAGGATTTCTTCTTTGCTAAGAACTTAGATTCCTTTAGAATGAATTTAATCAGTAATAATTGATTATTTAATGGAGATAAATAATTAATCCATGTTTTTTTTATATTTAACCTTACTAATTCCGTTGCTTTAATTATTTTTTCTTCTATTTAATTACTTTTTAATTCTATTTTTTTTAATTTTTTTTACATTTTACATGTTTGATAGATTATTAATAATATTATATAAAATTAAATCCAAAATTAAAAAAACAATATTTTGATGTATTGGACAATTTAAATATTAAATTGGCGCAATTACAATCTAAATCACTGTTTAACTATTTATATTCATGTTGGTGTTACTTCTTTGGTTTAGGACAATTCTTAATTTTATTTTAGTAAAATTGAATGATTGGTAGATTCCTTATATAATCCTCTTCAAATCTTAATTCCTAAATCATGATCTTAAACTCTAGTCCCTAAACCTAATAAAAACCCTAGGTCCATAATCCTAATTCTAAACCCAAAACCATACCTCCTAACCCTAAATTTAACACTTACTAAAAACCCTAACCCTAACCCTAGTCCTAAATACTACATATAACCCTACCCTAAACCCTAACATTAACCCTAAACACTAACCCTACATATAACCTACTTAACCCTAACTCAAAATCCTAACCCTAGTTTCTAAACCCTAACAATAACCCTAACCCTAACCCATAAACCTAACCCTAAACCATAAATCCAAACTCCTAAATACCCATAAACATTAACCCTAAATCCTAAACCCTAATATTAAAATTTACCCTAAATCCATGAGCTCTAACCATAAACCTTAGTTCCTAAACCCTAACAATACACCTAACCCATAAACCTAGTCCTAAACCATAAATCCAAAATCCTAAATATCCATAAACCTAACCCTAAACCTAACCATAAACATTAACCATAACCTTAATCTTAAATTTACACTAAATCCCTAAACCCTAACACTAATATTAAAACATATGCTAACCATAAACCCTACCCTAACCCTAACCATACAAACTAACGATAACCCTACCCTAAAGCACAAACAATAAACCATAACCCTAACCCTAAACAATAAACAACAAAAATCTAAACCATAACCCTAATCTTAACCATACTGTCACCCTAAACCTAACCCTACCCTAACATTAACCTTAACCCTGACCATAAAGCATAACCTAACATATAAGTCATAAGCCTAATAATAAACCCTACCCTAACACTAAAGTCTAACCCTAACCTTAAGACATAAACCCTAAAATTAAACACTCAACCATAAATCCAACACTCAAAACCCTTAACCATTAACCATAACCCTAACCCTACACATTGAATCCTAACCCTAAGGCATAAACCTTGCCCCTAAGCCTACACTAACCATAAACACTCAACCCTAAGCTTAAGGCACGACCCTAACAGTAAACCATAAACCTAGCCCTACCTTAATTCTAATATAACCATACAATACCCCTAACCCTACACAAAACCCAAACAATATACCCTAAACCATAATCCTGACCCAACTTTAACTCTAGCCATAACCATCAAACTTAAATCCTAAATCATAACCCTACACTAACCCTAACATAAACCCTAAACTCCCACCCATAAAATGTTTCTTAAAAAACCCTACCCCTACTCCTATCCTTAACCTAAACTATAACCCTACCCCTAACCTAAATCATAACCCTGCCCCTAAATCATAACCCTAAGACCCACCCCTAAATCATAACCCCAGCCATGTCTATTAATTTAAAATTTTCACTTTACTTCCAAAATTTACCAATATCAGCCATGTCAATCTTCTAGCAAGCACCAATATGATATCAACATTTGTAAATTTTAGAGACTATGGTGAGACTTTTATATACTTAAATTAATGTGTATTGTCAAATTTTTTAGTAATGAATTTGGTAGGCTACTCAAATTTCATTTTCAACCCCGTTTTTGTCAGTTTGGTTTAGTTCTTTCAAACATATATGCCTCTGCCAGTGTGGTTTGGTAAAAAAAAAGGTTGATGGTGGAATGAAATGGGACTGAGTAGTGAAGATTGAAGAACACACTCAACCAATACGTAAAATTTGTTATGGGGCATTACTTGAAGGCTTCGCTTGCTTGCTTGTGTTCAAAGATGATGAGTAAAGAAAGAAAGAAGGGTTTGGTTGAGATGAGAGACAAAACATGTAGAAAAGGAAGAAAAGAGACAGTTTCTGCGTAAAATGAAAAAAAAAACTCAAAAACTGTATTATTTACTGCACAATGAATTGCATAAATGACACAAATTAAAAAATAAATCGTTTGAAAATTAAGAATACAATTATTATGGCACATTATTGTCTCAATCTATTATAATTTTTTTTTATTTTTTCATAAAACGAAATGATAAATAAAACTATTAATACAAATAAAATCATCTCGCTTTCTATTTTTTTTAATAGATCTTGTGTATTTCAAATTGTACGTTCCGAATATATTTTTATTTATAGCTTAGAATATATAATTTAGAATATAATTTTAAAAAGGTAAAAATGGATTTTCACATTATAAAGAAGTGCAGTTGAGTTATATGGGGTGCCGTTGAGTTTTATGGGCAGAATGCAAAAGCCCATTAGTAGACATAAAAGTAAGCATGGATTCAGTATGCGCGAGTGTGTTCGAGAGTCTTCATTTTATTCCTAATAGTAATTGATACAATGGAAAGGAACAAATGCCAGACTTTATCATTTTGTTTCTATATCATTTCTATAAGTGTTAAGAGTGTTAACTTTCACAACAGTAGAAAATTACATTGAATCTCATAGAATAAGCACATTAACATGAATTAAATTCTCTCATGGGTGATAGGTCGAGTGTTGCTCCAAAGCCATTGGAGAGCAGAACCATCCAGCAATGATGAAACCTGTGAGGTATCATAGTAGTTACAAGACAAATAATCATCTATACAAGATTACAAAAACAGTACTAAGGATGATTCCATTCCGTGGACAGCTAAAGAGAGGGTGATCAGACATGATAAACACAAACACAAGCATGCTCTATGATGTTTAAGTATTCTTAAACTGCTGAGGTGCAGTGGAATTAAAAATAATATTTTTAAAAAAACATAAGTCTAAGGATTAGACGGGCAGTTACAAAAGCCATGGAATACGTTTATGTAGAGATAGGGAAAAAGGGACTAAGGAGAATCAAAACCACAACAAAAAGCAAATCATGGAATACACTAGAAGGAAATCTAATGTATCTAAAATAGTTAAAGCAAAATACCTTTTCCCATACTAGTGAGTGATAATTGTTAAGCCAATCAATCTCAGCAGCCGATAGCAGAGACAAATCAACCAATTTAATCTGCAGGATATGCTCAGGTTAGTAAAAAGAGTACAGAACGATATATGGCTCGGATAGAGTTTGAATCAGAAGACCAAATAAAAATTGAAAGCATCACTTCAAGTCCCCAGAAATTATATTTAAAATACAAACGAAACATTAAGAATGAAATGATCAGCCAATTCAAATTAATGATAAATTTCCCGAGGGTACTTTCAGCAATCCAGGTATGGAGAAAAAACGTTATTTATAATTCCTGGGTAGTCATTTACCTTTGCTTGTGCTTTATAAGATTAATATTCTATAAAAAAAAGTCATAATTGATTGACTAAAAACCATTAGGTACTAAATTGTCCACCATCAAATGGGCCTCAATGACCACTGTCACTCCCGCTTCAACTCTTAAAAGAAAGGACTTGCCACTACTACATTAGTATAGAAGCATAATTAGATAAAAATTTATGAGAATAAGCCATTTTACATCCTCAATGTCCTGATGGTGAAGAATAAGCCTACAACAGGCTTTTTTACCTTACACAAACATCACCCAAAGAAAATAAATCTATGAACTGCAGCAACAAAAATATAACGAAAAGATGACCAACAGGAAACAACATACCTGAATGGGTACATATGTAAGTTTTTCAAATCCTAGATACTGGATTCCCCCAAAACGATTTGGTGTCTCAACATTTCTTACATATAGGAGATTCTGCAAGCCAAAAGAGTATCATCATCATGCAAACCAGAATATAACACAGTCAAAATGTCATTTTAACAGTTAGGAGAAAAAAAGGACTAGTGTGGGACGGTATCCGGCACTCATTACCAAGTGATGGTAAGAATAATGAAATATAAAAAAAGAAAAAATCTTAAATCAAGTAATTCACTGCAAGTCTTTTGAAAGACACTCATGGTTGATGAAAAGTTATGCAATGCACACATGAAATTGAAACTGCCACTTATTAACCAGTAAGGGAATCTGGAAAATAGCAATCAAGCTTCAAAAGATCTCAAAAAGACAGGCTTTCATTAGAAATTTAGTATACTCCTTGAATTCCTGTACCTCAACTTTCCTTAGGTGTAAAGGGTGAGATTCTTAAAGGAGATAAAATTAATACAAGTATTAACAACTAATAAAACTTATTGAATGATAATCTAAATAATACAGCAAGACTAGAAGCTAAAGTTAATATTTCAAAGCATATAAGATAGCATGGGAGAAAATTACCTCAATCCGAATACCAAAGGCATGGTCTTCATAATAACCAGGCTCATTGCTAATTACCATGCCTTTCATTAGAGGGGTCAAATTTCCAAAACGGTGACTGATACTTTGAGGGCCTTCATGAACATTTAATGCAGCTCCTACACCATGCCCGGTCCCTGAACATATGACAATTAAGCAAAATTGTTCAATCAATCAATGAATTCATTCGGTTTTAAGAAAATAACAGCCCTCCATTAGAAGTAGGAACACACCATGCCTGTAGTCAAGTCCAACTTTCCAAAGAAAGGAACGGGCAAAAGCATCCAGCACAAAACCAGGGGTATTTTCTGGGAACACTGACTGATCAAGAGCTATATGGCCCTGTAATAAGCTTTATGGATTTAGGTAGAATCATTTCAGAAGGTCAAATTACCAGGACAGAGATGTTAAACATTAATAACAGCCATTATGCATGTCCTCGAAAACAAAAGCATAAATTTGTACGATTGGGACGAGCTAGATTGCTGAATTGTGAGGACATTTACATGAATAAAATGCAGAAATAAAGCCAAGAAAAAGGTACGAGCAAGATACCTGCAAGACTCGGGTAAAGCATTCTTTCTCTCTTGCTGTAGGCTTGCCAAAATGAACTGTCCTCGTTATGTCAGTTGTGCCATCAACATATTGAGCACCACTATCCAATAAGAATAATTTATTGGCATCCACAAAACTACAGCTCTCTGGTTCTGGTTTGTAGTGAATGATAGCCCCATTAGGACCAGAACCTGAACCAATGAAATGCACAAACTATTGGTAAAAACAAAAAAATTGTACTGAAGTCTAAGAGAAGTAAAAATATAAATGGAACTAGTGGTACTATGAGGAATAATAGCAACGTCTTTTTATAGAATTACCATATTCTGTTACATAGGATTACTAAATGGTGTTCCTTTACACTCCCTGTTTATAGCAGGAGGTATGTATTTGAATTTTCCCTAAAATAATTGGCAGTTAAGTAAATCTGAGCAAAATTTACGGCAGTATCTTTTCATGTTTCTTTTACCATAATTCAATAGAATATATTGAAAGAAAATGACGGTCTACCACAGTACCACTTATTGTGTCAAAGCTGGTATCCAGGAAACCAGCTTGTTTTGAGCGAAAGTCAAGAAGTTTATCTGAAACCTCTACTTCTGTCAATGCTCTATCCTTGGTAATTTCAGTTTCTAACCAATCCCAGAACTGAGCAAGGGCAGCAGCATCCCTGGAAATGAAAAGATAGCACAATTATATGTACATAGGTCCATGTGTATGCATGCTTCTTCTTGACAAGTACATTAATCTAATTTAACATTTTTGTCGAACACCTATGATATCTAATTGGGGCAAGAATGAATTATGCAGCCAATCAACTACATGCAGAGATCCAATTCAGAAAAGATCACTAAAATACAGAAATAAAAAACATGCAAAAACCATCAGCAATAATCCTCACAATGGTAAAATAGAGTTACCTTAAATGACAATTTTGCATTCCTTCTAACTCTACTTCGTTTTTTATGGCCTTTGAAATAGAAACAGGAGAGACTTTATGGACAGCAAAGGGTAAATCCGATTTCTCAATATATCCATCAAAACCATTTGTCTTGGTTTTCTGTTTATTCTTCCGGTTCCGATAATACCTGTCGCAGGCAGCTCCATAGGCATTTACGATAGCAGCATTAACAGATGAAGTGTCCAACCAAAGAGCAGCACCTTGTGCTGCCAATCTTAAAAAGAAAATCAAGCTCAATTTCCAAAGCCATGATACTTCATAAACAATTGACAAAATGGATTTTCCATAATCACCTTTCAATTTCAGATATAATTGAATTGTAAGGCCTGATCTGTATATCAGCTTTCTTCAAGTGATCCCTCACCTCTTCAGTAACTTTGAAATCATCTACAAATAGTTTTGCTCCAGCAATCTCCACAATCAGGTATGCATACACAACTGGTGAATGTGGAATATCACTGCCTCTCTTGAAAAGAAAAAGTCAAAATGTTACTCCCACTGGATGAAACATAGGAAAAAAGGAATCCATAAGTTACTTATGTTATACTTAGATCCAAGCAACTTTAATAAGATCTTGAACAAGGTTTAGACGGATATGGTAGATCCAAGCAAATTTAATAAGATCTTGAAGAAGGTTTACAAGGATATGTTATAGTATAAACCAAACCATCAGTATATCAAGGAAAAGAAGGTGCAAATAATTAAAGATACATTACCAAGTTCAACAGCCATGCAATTTCATCAAGCATGGAGATGACAATTGCAGAAGAGCCAGCATTGACAAGTTCTGACCTCAAAGATGACAATTTTGATGCAACATCTAAACCAGCATACTTTAAGTCATGCACTCTAACTGGATTATTTGGAGGTTTTGGCCTAGATTCTTTCCATATTTCATCCACAAGATTTGAATTGTACAAGTAAACAAGCTCACGATCTTTCTTAGCAATAACCCCCTTAAGTTCCTCTGCAGCATCCGAAGTAAAAAGAAACTGCCTCCTTAACAATATGGAAGAGAAAATCATATTAGGAAAAGAAACCAAAAGAGGGGCATGCAAGCTTGAAAGAAGGGGAAAAAGGTTTTTAATTGTTCAACGTAAGTATAAAGATAATGCTTCAACATGACATTCAGGATTAGATTAACAATTAGAACAAATAAACTAGGCTTTATTTGGATAAAGAGTTAACCATTATAGGAGAAGCAAATAAATAGAAATAATTAAACATACTTTTTAACATATGCACAAATAAGTTTTGTAAAAAATTGATTTAGCTTCGCCGAAATTGATTTTAACTAGTGCAGAATCAAATTTTAGTTTATGGAAAAAGTTTATTTCATCCTTTTCTTCTTATTTTCTTCTCCTATTGGTGCTTATAGGAAACTTTATCCACACATGACACTACTACTTAATTGGCTATGCTAACAATACAACATTGTTCATATTGACCAGGCAATAAATAAAGAGAACTTCAGTTTGTTTTGCTGAATGTTAGAATAAAGAGAATTAAACATACAGTTTGCAATAAAAATAAAAAACAATATTTAACTAAATCAGCATGCAACATAAAAAGAAGATATAAATGCCCCAAAGAAAACTCACGGGATCAATGCCAACTCTGCCACCTGGAGCTAAAACCTCATTAAGCCATTCACTGGCAGTAGGGACTCCCGGGTTTCCTGCTCGCATTAAAATCCAATTGGAGTTCAGCTGCTTCTCTGCCTGTGCAACGATGGAAATAAATCACAAAATTAGTTCAATTCATTCTGGATGAAATCTGCATCTGGAGTCCAATAAAACCCAACCTGAAGAAAATATCTGCCATCTGTCCAGAGAGCAGCTTTGTCCTTAGTAACCACAGCAGTTCCAGCACTGCCAGTAAAACCTGATATGTAGGCTCTCCTCGTATAACACTCTGCAATGAACTCGCTCTAACACCAAATTCAAAAATTATCATATATACACCCGTGGTCTGTTTGGTTAGAGTGATTTAGGAAGAAAAAGAATGAAAGGATGAACGACACAAAAATCCAAAGGGACGTTAATTTGAACACTTTCTATTTCCAATTTCAAAGAAAACAAAACACGAAGCTGAAAATATGTCGTTGAAGATTAGAAAACATTTTCTTTGAAAAGATTTCAAAATATATGCCAAAAATTGAATAAAAAATATTTATTCATTTTCTGTATTCTTTATATGTTTTCATTACGAGTAACCATTAAAACCTCTCATCATTACTAGCAAGCCCTCACCAAACCATTTAATGGTTTCCATCACTGCCTTCAGAACATTGGCGACAGTGTTTGATAAAACATCAACATTTAGGTCACTATAAACAGTTTTTTAGCAAACTAACTTAACATCTATTCACAAACTCAGAGATAATATTGATTACTTATCCTTCTTTTTATCAAATAATCGTCTCATTTTCTATTTGTCTTTCATTCTCAAACAGAGACATTGAAGCGAAGCAAAGCAAACCTGATGAGCGTCTTGAGAAGGGATGACGTAGGCGTCAATGTCGACTCCAGGTTTGGAGAAGAGGCGTCGGAGCGCGGTGAGCTTGGCGTCAGGTTGGGATTCAGCGAGGGGTTTTCTGAATTCGGAAGAGGGTTTCGCTTTGAAGGAACTGCCGCCGCAATTCCGAACGGTTAAGGAAGGTTTATTATTGGATTTGAGTTTGAAGAAAATTGGGTTTGGGCGCGAGAGCAAGAGAGGGAGGGGGAAGAACAAAGAACGCGTTGAGAGTGAAAGAGGTGATGAAATGAGACCCAGTTGCATTGTACCCTTGATAATTTGTGCCTTTCAACAAGAAATTGCAGCGATGCAAGAATTTATAGTTGTCACCAGATAACGTTATTTCGTTCGTTAATAATATTCACCTCAAAATATCAAATGTTCTTATAAATTAACATTGTAAAATACTAGGTACAGGAAACACGTAAAATTAAATTCTTATTATTATTACTATAAAAGTAACACAAATGGCGATTTATAACTTGTTAGATTTGAGAAGATATTTAATATTTCTTAAAAAAAGTGAGTGAATATTTTATTGCGAGGGATTTAGCTAAAAAAAAATAGATTGAAAATATTCGTTTTTTTTTTAAAAAAAGTAACCTCGGAGTTGGAGACACCCACTACTACTCCCATGATGTTGTCTCCATAACTCTCACTCAAAGCTTCAAAGGTGGTTTCAACTTTCAAGCTCACAGCATCGACCATGGCTATCATCACAGAAGAACCAGAACCAGAGCTACAACAACGACAACAAGAACAACCCCACAAACCCAAATCCAAACCTTCCTCTTCTCCACCACCCCATAGCAACACCAATAACAGCAACAACAAGCCCTTCTCTTTCTGGTTCTACTTCACTCTCTCCGTTTCCCTCTTCACTCTCATCTACGTATTCACCTCACCCCTTTCTCCCCGAGACCCCAAAGCATGGTTCCTCACTCACCCCACTTCCCTTCGCCACCACTACTCCAACGGCCGCACCATCAAGGTCCAAACGCACCCCAACGAAACCCCCATCCAAGTATTCACCTTTCAAGAGGGTCCCACATCGTCCGAAAACGTAGTCATTGTGCATGGCCAGGGTCTCAGCTCATACTCCTACCGCCAACTCGCCAAATCTCTTGCCGCCAAAGGAGTGCACGTCACCGCCGTTGACCTCCCCGGACACGGCTTCTCCGACAAGTCCGTGGAGGTGTCCGTGGAGGGGGTCGAGGGGGTTTTGGGGCGGTTTCAGTACGTGTACAGTGAGATTCAAGAGAAGGGTATCTTCTGGGCGTTCGATCAGATGGTAGAAACCGGTCAGATACCGTACGAGGAGATTCTGGCGCGTATGTCGAAGAGAAAAGTGAGAAAGCCCGTTGATTTGGGTCCACAAGAGATGGGGAAAGTGTTGGGGGAAGTTATCGACTCGATGGGGCTTGCACCTGTTCACTTGGTTCTGCACGATTCCGCGTTGGGGATGAGTGCTGGTTTTGTTTCTGAGAGGGCTGAGTTGGTGAAGAGCGTGACGCTTATCGATGCGGCGTCGTATGGGGCTTTTCCCCTTTGGGTGCTGGAGGTGCCTGTGGTGAGGGAAGTGGTGTTGGGGGTTTCTTTTGTGTATGCTAAGGTGGTGGGTTTGTGCTGTTCCAAGAGGGTTGATGTGGCGGATTCGGATGCGTTGAGGATGTTGTTGAAGGGAAGGGATGGGAGGAGCGCGGTTGTGAATGTGGGGAAGAGGGTGAATTCCAGCTTTGACTTGGCAGAGTGGGGTGAGAGATTGAAAGGTATGCCAATGCAGGTGCTGTGGTCTGCTGGTTGGTCTCAGGAATGGAGTCAGGAGGGTGACCGGGTTGCCAAAGTGCTTCCACAGGCCAGTTTTCTTACACATTCTGGAGGCCGCTGGGCTCAGGTGAGATCAAGATTTGTTTTTGCTTTGATTTTTGTTGTCTTGAAATGGATGATGGGATGAAATTTAAACTGGGGTGGTTTACGCTTTAAATTAAACTAGTGATTTATGGATTCTGAAGTTGTCATCTTCTCTCTAGTTCATGAGTTGGTTACTAATATTGTTGGTAAGCCTTGACCAGTTGCCAAGTAATTTTCAGTATTAGGTTTCGTGTTGCTGTGAGATGTGACTATGCTCTGATGCTATATTATGTTGACCTAAACTTTCTTGAAGACTCCTAGTCCTGTATTTTGAAGGAGCTTTTTTATATATACAAGTTGTCATCGAATATAGATGTAAACTTTTCAACTTGTTAGTACACCTAGTGATGAAGCTATTGGCTATGCATAAATTTGAGCTGGCTTGTGTTGTTTTTTGCATGGCCAGTTTTTGTGGGTTTTTCTGATCCTGGTGCAAAGCATGCGGTTATGGTCTCTGTAATAAGCCAAACGCAGTAGCTAAAGTAGTTCCTTTGTAAGGTTTGATACTAATTTGGTGTGAAGCATGAACCTTATTCTCTAACTTAGCTAGTCTGGTTTTGCAAGCCTCTTCCATGTATAAATCTGCGTCAAATTGAATACAACCATTCCTTGTCTCGTTGAGATTTTCTATATATAAAAAAAAAAGTATAAGAACTATGCAATCATTTCCCCTTAGTAGATTAATCCTCATTTCAAGAAGGAATGATCTTGGTTCCTCTGGGAAGAGAATGTGAAAGTAGGAGATCTGAGGGATCAGAAAGAAATATATTGTTGAGTCAGTGAACTATTTTTTGGTTTAGCCTGAAGATGCAACAATTAAGAAATCTTTCCGGGTTATTTTCATATTCTGTCCACTCATACTATTTATCTATTTTTCCATATCACATAAATTTATCATTTTACCATCTAATGTCAATGTTTTTTCCTTTTGTTGTTAAAACTAGGAGGACGCAGCAGTGGAGATAGCTGACAAAATTTTTGAGTTTGTGTTGTCTTTACCAAAGTCTGTCAGGAAAGTTGAGCAAGAGTCCATCCCAGAGCACATACAGAAGATGCTTGATGAAGCAAAAAGCAGTGGTCATGATCACCACCACCATCATAGTCATGGTCATGGACATGATCACCATGATGAACTATGATGATGCTCACATCTATGGAGCCAATTATATATAGGCTCGGTCATGGACCTCATGGTTGGTGAAAGTGAGCATTGGATATTACTAGCTAATGTTCACACTTGCAGATAATACTCTGCTGCTCATACATTGTATTAGTCAAGAAGCTTAAGCCTGCACCATGCGTAGCTAAAGCCTACATGTTGTATTTTATTTATTTTTATTGTTTTACATTTTCAAAATCTTTGAAGGGTGTCACTCGTAAAAACAATTACATCATTGAGCCATGCTCTACTTTGGAGCTACATTTTGAGTTTTGGATTTGGAAAGAATAGATTTTTATCAGTGTAATTGAGATATTTTAGTTATTTAGATAGATGATGTGCGATATTTGTTACACTAATTAAAATTCTGGTTGCAGAAAACTAGAATTATTAGAATATGAAAAAGGGGCATTGTCTACTGTTTTGACAGGTAATGGACATAGATATTTGAATAATATGATGAGTGATGATGGTAAAGTATAAACCTTAGGGAAAGCATATTCATCCATGTGATAACTTTATTGTGGATCTGAATTCTGGGAAAAGAGAATGTCCTCACAAAAAACTCTTACAAAACTCTCTCTCTCTCACTCTTTGTGGGTGTACAATCTCAGAACATCTAACTAAAATTACTATTTTTTATGCTTTAACTTCAATATTTCCATGACTCAAATTAATTAGTAATCATCAAATTTGTAAACTAATAATCGTTGTCAATTTCAAAAACAAACTAAATTAATTGGACATTGTTGCAATTAAAATTGCCAATAAGACTAAATTTATTTTTTACATCACATCAAATTGAATGGTGATCCTTGTTAAAATGACTAAAGTGTTACTCTAAAAAATATATATGTAATATAAGTAAACTATGGATTTTGAATAAGCAACATAATAATGAAATAAAAAAATTATAAAATATTGTAAAAAGTAAAAAGAGGACTAATCAAGTGCAATCTAAAAACTAGTTTCTAAAAAATCTGTCAAATAAAAATCACTCCTTTTTCCTATTGATAAACTCAGAACGTGTTTCTTATCATTTCTCTTTAATTCTACATTTTTAGCCATCGAGACTTTTAATCTGTCTCTCTGGTTAGATAAACTAGTTTTACACATGAAAATGGACATCTTGCATTGCAACTCAGTAATATTCTTCTAATATGTTTCAGACGAGGTATAAGCCTTCTATAAGAATCTGATATCTGGCCATTGGCACTGTCTTGTAACCCATGACATAACAATCTCAGTCTTATTGGTTGGGGACTGTATATGGACAGAGTTGCTATCCAAATGTTTAAAACCAATCCACATTTTGGCTTGAAGCTTTGGGTTGCCTCTGTGGTTTTTGATATCGGTTATTCTCAAACTTAGCTTTATTTATAAGTGAATACAGCAAGTCTGCCTCAGCTGATGTATCATAGGGTGCTTCCAGTATACTGCAACATCAACCAAATGGAAACAAGAAATTAATGGAATATAATGAAACTCCAGATCCTCTGATGAATTTGCAAAAATTTGCCACAGGAATTATGGCATTTTATCTACTAAGGAAGATTGATGGAAAAACAAGACTTGTATCCTTCTAATTTTATGTGAGAAATATTACATCAACAATATGAAATCCCGCATCTTATCAGATAAGTTTTGGAGGATGATTAAGGTTACCTGTCAAGTAGCTCCTCCAAGAGAATTCTTTGTGATGGGGTTACGTAGTGAATGCAATTTCTAGGGCATTGTCCAACAGCACATTGAACTGGGTAATCATCCCCATGACCTTAAATAGTTATTGATGGTGGCAATGCAATTAGAACTATGAATAAAATGATATTTACACAAAAATCTAAAACTAGGTGAAACATATGTCATTCTTTGGCATATGCCTTGCTCAAAATTATGTAAACTGAATTACAGGTAAGCAAACCTTGAGAAGATGCACGTGCTGTTCCAGTTGAAGAGGCATATGTAAAAGCATGAGGGGCTCTTTCCACACAGGAACTTGAACACGCTACAGAAAATTTAATTTTGTAAATGAAATGGAAAAGTAAATATATATTGATCAAAGCAAATTTGTAGGGTCATCACTGTTCTCCAGCATAAGAACCCAAGAACAGAAGAGCACAAAGTAAAACCTGAGGGCATGTCCCTTACCTTTGCCGACACAAAGCAGCTGGTTAACAAAAAGATCAAAAGCTTCACACTCTGGCGTGTCAAAGGGGTCTAAGCATTCACTGAAAACGAAACTCCGAATGAAAAAACAGAAAACAAGAGGGTGACAGGTTTCGAAATTCAAGAACAGAAATGTTAAAGAAAAGACTAAAATACCATCACTACCTTTCAATTAATTGAGAAGGGGTGCAGTTGCATAGTATCCGGTACGCTTCAATTACGCGGCGAATCATAGCATCAGAGTGTGTTGTATTAGAGTGTCTGTTGAGGTCTGGATGGAACTGCTTCACCTTTCAGAGAAAGAGAAAGTGAGAGACAAACATCAATGACTAGCGAAATTGGAATGAGGGAATGGAATATTGGCGGTACTTTGGCTCGAAAAGCGGCTTTCATATCGGCGGCGGAGCAGGGAGGTTCCAGCCCAAGCACGGCGTAAGCCGAAGCGGAGGACAGAGGGCCGTCATCGTCTCTGCGACTGCAACTCGCTCTTGCCTTCTTCTTCGCAGACGCTGGAAAACCGCCATTTCCAAACACCAGGGACGTTGGGATCCTTATAAAGCTCGCGCTGTTCATTTTCGCTACTCTATTTGTGGTCACAACAAAACAATGGTTCCAATTGCACTTACTCTTTCTGGTTTTCTTTCCTTTTATTTCTTAACTATTATAAATTAAACTTTGTGGACAGAATATGCCCATAGGTTTTCTTAGTTTTTATTTCGATTAAAAAAAAAAGGTACGTACAAGGAGTCATGGAGACAGGGAAAATTGTGAAATAAGAAGACAGCAAAACGTAGCCTGGAGTTCAAACCTCTTCAACATTTAGTGCGGTTTAAGGTAGTTTATTGTGATCTGAAAAATAGTGTTATAGTTTATTGTAATGATAATTTTTTTAACACCCTTTCATAAAAAAAAAATGAATATTTCTCTGAAATAATTGTTCTAAACAGCATGCTTGTAACAGTCAATGATCAATTTAATTAAACAGTGAATTGCAACCTCAAATATCACATCCCTGATCCACAAAATCCAAACAAAGCTCTAGGATAGCTAGTTTTCTGACTAAACTCAATAGGGTCCTCAATAGACTAATCCATTTTATCCTGATCCAAGTAATAGAGAATACACCTTTTATCAGGAACATAACCTTCATCTTTCAGATGTTCCAATAACACGGACAAGAGCCAGAATATACTATCAGCCTGAGGATGCATTTTATCCCCTACTACGAAGCTATGTACTTTCTTTTCGATTTCTATCCAACTAATACCCACTTCTTTAGCTACGCCCATCTCTTTCATTCTCTTAATGGCACGTGCTCTCTCTTTCCATTTCCCTTCACTAGAATAAATGTTGGCCATCAATACATAAGGAGCTGGGCTATCTGGTGTAGCCAAGTATAGTTGATCAGCAGCATATTTACCCATTTCAGAATCACCATGTATGCTACAAGCACCAAGCAATGCTTGCCAAACCAGGGCACCAGGATTCTCAGGCAATCCCTCAATAAATTTTTTAGCTTCTTTAAGAAGTCCAGCCCTCCCCAACATGTCAACAACACAGGCATAATGTTCGGACCGTGGACTTAACCCATGATCTCTAGTCATAGATTCCAGAAACTCCATGCCCTTTTCAACTAAGCCTGCATGACTGCATGCATGAAGCAATGACAAAAATGTAACATCTGTTGGTGCTATACCGTCCACTCTCATAGCATCGTAAAATTGAAGCGCTCTGAAACCATCCCCGTAGCGAGCATAAGCTGCAATCACAGAGTTCCAGGAAACTGAATTCTTTTGAGTCATCTCACGAAAGACTTGCAGTGAGTCGTACAAATCTCCACACTTGGAGTACATGTTTATGAGTCCGTTACTAACAAACAGATTTTGACTGAAGTTCTTTTTTATAATTAAAGAGTGAATCTGCTTACCGAAAGTCAAAGAAGTACCAAGAGCAAATACCCCGAGAATGGCAGAAACCATGTTAGGATCAACTTCAATTCCCAATTTTACCATTCTCATAAATATCTGGATAGCTTCCTCCTCAAGCCCATTTTGCGTAAAAGCTACAAGTATTACAGTCAAGGAAACCTCATCAAGTTCCTCAGCGAACTCAAAAATCTGCCATGCTGCTTCTAAACTTCCACACTTAGAATACAAATCCATCAAAGCACTTTCAATGCATAAATCCGACTGCATTCCCAATTTCCATAGTATAGCATGTATTTTACGGCCATCCAATAATGCCTGTAAACCTGAACAGGCCAGGAGTGCACTCAAATATGTCAAAGAATTAGGACTGACTGACCCGCAACGCATTTGATTGAACAATCTCAAACCATCCTCATAAAATTCATTTTTTGCGAGGCCAGAGATCACTGCCGTCCATGTTACAACATTCCTCTCAAGCATCTCATTAAAAACCTGCTTACCTTCACTAAAACAACCACATTTAAAATATGATGTTATAAGTGCATTCCCTACTGTAACTTCCCTCTCAAACCCACCAACAAAAACCAAACCATGGACCATTTTGTTCACACTAGAGAACTCCAGTCCATCACAAGCTGACAACATTGTGGTCAGTGTTGCTTTGTCAAATCGAGAACACACTGTCCTCGACTCACTCATTTGCTTAAAGAACCTAAAACCCGTGTCAAGATCCCTGTTCCTTAAAAACCCAGAAATCATTGTATTCCATGACACGGTATCTTTCACAGGCATATGATCAAACAGCTTAACGGCATCCTGCAGTTGACCACATTTTGAATACATGCAAAGGAGAGAGTTCCAAACAAAAAGGGCATTGCGGGGGGAGCCATCATAATCGTAAAATGGAGGTTGCTTGATGATACGGGCATGGATGGAAGAACCAAGATTAAGGTTTCCATCTCTGCCGCAAAGCGCGAGAAGAGAGCTCAAGTCTGCATGGTTGAGGACAGATTTTGAGGTTGTAGGAAATGGGTTTTGAAAAGTTGGTGCCTTCATGGTGAAGGGTATATTCAGAGAATCCAGCCATGAAGGGAGATGAGCGTTGAACTTCCATCTGGATTTCATCCATGAAAGGGAAAACGGTGATGCTAATGGCGGCGCCGAGGACACTATTTCGAACAAAATGGTAAATAATGAGACAAATAAGATGAAAATATAATTAAAAAAAATGAATGTGGAGATATATCATGTCACTTTTATTTGTCTACAAAAAATTAAGACTTTTTTTTTTCAGTAAACCTAATTAAAAAAATTCTAAACCCTAAACTTGTGTAAATATCATGGTAAATATTATTTACTATATTAAGGTGAAATAATATTATTACTGCCGGAAAATTTGATTTTCTTGCAACTAAGTAATCTCAAATAAGACCTAAATAAATGTAGAAGAAAGCAAAGAAATAAGGTGCGATTAATAATGCTTTGCATGTTATTTGAAACAATAACATGCCTTTTTACAGCAGTAATCTCATGTTCCACACGTTACTGAGTAAGTGATTTATTAATAGCGGAAAAAAGTAATAAGTAATTGACTTTAGTAATTTAGACTAAATATCATTTTAAAGATTTATTTCAAATTTCCAAATCATAAAAAGTTTACTTATACATTAACACCATTTTTTTTTTCAAAATATAAAAGGTCATCTCTATTTTATGCGATTTTAATTGATTTTTGTATTATGTCATATGCTAATTTTTATAATTTTTAATATTATACAAGTCTCATAAAACTTAAAATTTAATTAATGTTTTTTTATAGTTAGTAGACAGATATATTTTCAAGATAATTATTTTTATTTTTATAATTTACTACAGCTATATTTTATATATTGTCGACATCTTTTAATAAGAAGATATAATAAAATTCGTTTATTTATATATGGGATGAAATTTGTAGATGAATTAAAACAAAATTTGAAATGCCTATTTATACGGAAGCATATGCTATTTTTCTCTTGTTAAAGTTAGAATAAGGTTAGATGTTGATTATGATTAGATTTTTCAAAATCAAGTCACAATCAATTCACTAGATCTAGAAGTTAGATTTATTTTAACTTGATAAAATTAATTTTAGATTAAATTTATTTTTTTAAGATTAGATTCAATTGATCAAACATGGAATCAATTTAATTTAGTTTAATATGACTTTGACTTGATATAAACACTATGTATTGAGTAAACATGAATCTAACTTGATTTGATCTCAACTAACTTGATTTGATCTCAACCTGGATAGTCTCTTTCGACCCAATTCTAGCTTGACAGGATTCGAACTTGATGTCCAGTCTAGCTCAACTTGGATCAACTTGACCCAATTCATCTTTGTTTTCTTAGGTCTAACTAGACCTTGGCCCATTTAACGGGAATTGGCCTGATTTGGGTCTAACCCAACTCAATTGAACTTGGTCCTATCCTAACTCAGGTCAACCTAGGCCTGGTTTAACTTGACTTAACATGGCATAGGATCAATCAAACTCAATTTGACATGACCCCAACCTGATGTAGGCCTAGTCTCTCAATCTAACAAGTTTCCAACTCAACTTGTTCAGACCTAACCCAATCTATCTCAATCTCATCTGGATCCAGCCCGACCTCGACATAGGCCTAACCCAATTTAGTTGAATATAGTCCTACTTCGACTCGACTTGACAGAAACCAAAATGACCTTACTTGACTTGGATAGAGAGTCGGTTCGCCCTAACTTGAAATGAAGTGACTTAACCTAGATCCCGAGTTAACTCAGCTTGACTTGGGTTTGACTCAAACTAGTCTTACTCAGCCTAGGTCTAATGACGTTGATCGGGATACGCCCAAGTCAAGCCTAGTCCTACTCCAATTAAACATGGGTAGACCCGTGAATTCGTTCTAACTTGACTAAATGAGGACTAACTCCGACTTAACTTGATTGTATCCCAAACTAACATAGCTTTACCTTCCTTGATTGTATCCCAAACTAACATAGCTTTACCTTCCTTCCTCGAATTTGACCCAACCTAAGATTTGATAACTTCAAATGACATAGACGCATATTAGTTTTCGATTGTTAAAATCCAATGCATTATCTAATCAATATCCAATTAAATTAAATGGATTGGAGTTAGAATCCAAAGACATGGATTTGGACAATTATGCATTTGATTTGACAATTGGATTTTTTTTCTCACCCTTCATAACAAGATTGAATTACTTGCCACTTTTAGGCCATTCCAAAGTTGCTGTCCAATCTTTATAAGAATAAAATATGTAACGTAACTACGAGGGGGACTTGTAATCACGCGTGCATTACTCTTTTATTTTTATTGCGGAGGTTTACCATCGGATATATTAGCCTCTTAAGGTATAGTAAACCAACAAATAAAATTGAAAATCATGAAGGTCTCTCTTTCTGATGCATTTATTAATGGCAAGATACACCAGCACAGACCCTGATAATTTTAGGTGATTGTTATACGACTTCATAAATGAGTTCACCTCCATCGTAATTCCAGCCATGAAGAATTACTCGAGGAGTGACACCCTGGGGGGCCTCAAAAGATATATTTACAGGCATGGTCTCTCCTGGAACTAGTGAAAAATAATCAGAGTAATGAACGGGAAGAATTCTGGTGTCTTCCCCTTCCTTGTAGTCCTTCTTTGAAGTATAAACAGAAATTTGGAGAAAGAAAGCAACGCCTACATCAGATCCATTTATCTCTGTAACTTTCAAACCGTGTGTGCCATAAAAACCATCACTTGGCCTAACTGTTGAACTTCTTGACTCTGGAATTTCAGATGAGTTTGTCACATGCATTTGAATATTATAAATGGACTCTTCAATTGAAACCTTCGATGTTATCTTGAGAGGTATTTTCTTCTCCCTATATGGCTCCAATAACTTGTAATCTCCACCAGAAAGGTGCAGCCAGTAAAAGTTTCTGGATATAACACTGTTATCTGACATCTTATAGAGTTTGAGAAGAAGAAAGTAGACAGGCTTTGGATCTTTTGACTTTGGATACTTCATCTCAACAATAGGGGCAACTTTTTTTGGCAGCAAAGAGAGATTTTCATTAAGGCTGTAGTACGGGCGTGTTCCTTTAAGATCCCACACTGAAGCTTCAATGGCAACATTAGACAACTCTTCTGATGTAGTATTAACGACCTGTTTTGTGGAGGAAGATAAAGAAAATGCCCATCCTTTAAAGAATTACCATGCATAAATTGCAAAGAAAATTGTAGATCAAACAATTTTCACAATTTCTTTACCCTTCAAATCTTTTTTAACTTGCCACTTTTGTCTTCCTATCTCAATTTTAACTTGTAAGCAAAAAGAAATATTCATCAAATCGGTAAAATAACATCACTATTTTCAAGACCTACTCATAGAACTAGAACTTCGTTTCGATACTCACCTCTATCAAATATGTAGCAAGATTAAGCTGTACATGAATTGGTTCTGCAGCACACCGACAACCATAGAAACCTGCTGTTTGATCAAGTAGATGGTCGTAAAATTGACCTCTCAGACCAGTCCAAGGATTTTGTGTCTTCCATATCAACAGACCTGTGTATTTAGTCCACATGCGAGAAGTCCATCCCTCCAGAAGAGCTCTGTATTGTATGTAGTTAACAAGTTGAGCCTGAGGAGATTATAGCATCTAAATTAAACATCAACTTTAGCGAAAAGATCAAGAAAAATAGGACGAGGAAATATTCATCACTAATGGCCGCCAACAGGATGAAAGGTTTTTACTCTCTTCTTACCTTCAAACAAAAATCATCAAGATCTTTTGCATCACCATAAAGTTGAATCTGATCATGAACCTTGGTTGGTTTTGAGTAAGGAATATATTTATGGTATTCCCATATGGCATTTGGAACTTCTTCAACATAACCATTGGGAAGTTTCTTAAACAATGGTATCTGCCAACCTTCTGAAGGCATTGTTGCTCGTATGGTAGCTGCAACTGGCATTCCCACAGAACCAACCTCTGGATTGAATCCATACTTATAGAAGGAATCCTTGAAGAAATCTTCAGGATTTTGAATTTCATAAGGACCATCAGTGAAGTTCCCCATCCCATCAGCAAACCCATCCCACATTGAACCTTGTATGTAAATGCGTGTGCCATCAAGATACTGACTAGGATCTGACGGTGTTGGGGACATGTCTCCTAAAGGTTTGCTGTTTTCATTCTTAATTTCAAAATAAGGATGAAGCCTTAGATCATATTTTAGAGCAGCGTTTATATCAGCTGGTGGAATTTGCTCATTCCCCCCCACCCACAGGGCAAGACTAGGATGATTTCTTAGAAGCTTAACTGTGTCTCGTGCACAAAACAAGAAAAGATCATGGTCCAGAGGACCATCTGGATTAGATACTGGGTCACCACGTCCATCAACATCCCCAGTTATCCAAAACTCTTGCCATACCTACAAAAATCAGCCAGCAGCTAGATAAATTTTCTAAGCCAATACTGCCACTAGTGTAGTATAAACATAAAGAACACAAGATATTGAACAGGACCAAGGATTATATGGTAAAACTGTCTAAGCTTCAAACCAGATAAATCATCAGTGACCATCTGGTCAGCTGTAGCAGGAGTACCACTAAAAGTCTACATTTCAGAAACACTATCTAGGTATACCAACATCATAATCACCGCATAGCAACCATTCAATTAAAATCACTATCAAGAAACCCAAACAAAATAATGGGTTTTAGAAAAAGAAGATTAGAATCAAATCTCCACTTACACAACATAAGACTCAAAAATTAGAGAATAATAAAAAGTATTAAATAACGAGATGAACTAAAAAAGCTGCCCTTAGCAGGGTGTTTGAGCCATTCAAATTAATACAAACTGCTAGATCCACATGAAAGTACTCACTGAAGTGAGAGAACATAACAAACCATACATGCATATATGTTACTCAGCTGTGCATAGACACATTGAGGGGATTTTATCACATTAATGTAAACCATTTCTTTCTACACTTCCAAAGTGGCCTTGCAATTTGAATCTTAACTTTGATGACATGCATATATAAGCAAAAGTAAGGATCTGGTACTTTAGCTTACCAGAAGGCCATAATAATCACAGTAATGATAAAACTCCGGTCTTTCAGCCAGCCCACCTCCCCAGCATCGAATCATGTTAAAATTCATATCTGCATGGAATTTAATATCTGTACTATACCGCTTCTTAGAAAACCGCAATAGTCCATCTGACAATATCCAGTTACCCCCTCGAATAAAAATCGGTTCTCCATTGACTTTAAATAATCTGTAAAATTATACGTACACAACAAAACATGTACAGAAACAATTTAAAAAATGAATCAATTCTACCAAGTAATAGGTAGATAAATATAACATTGAAGAAATTTGAGAAATCACCTTACCTTCCACCAGTAGCATCATCAATATGGCTCTCAATTTTGCGGAATCCAAAGTGATGGCTCCATGAATCAGATTCACCAAATCCTTTAACATCAATGTTAATAACAACATTATACAAAGATTGCTTTCCCATTCCATTCGGCCACCATAAATTGGGCTTGTAGAAGATAAGCTGTTAATTTGGATCATTAGCACTTGAAAAGAAGCATTGAAACTAAAACCCAGGATCAGTTGTAAGAGGATACATGAAAATGCTATCTATTTAGGCTTGCATGTGTGGAATGAAAAAAAAAGTGTTGTCCCTATGATGACTTGGGTTGGTTTAAATTTTTCTATATGCTTTATTGTTTTATCTATACAGGATTGCAAATATTCAATGTAAAAAAGGGGACAGGGTGTCCATATGATAATTGGCTACTTTGTGATCAGTTGGCTTATTTAAATGTTTTGCCATCAGCTTTGTTACTTCAGATCATACATATCAAGCATAAACAGTAAAGAAAGATATCAAGTAATAACTTACAAATTATGGATGTCAATGTCTTGACAATTTGTAATATATATTTATCAAATTTCTCCAATCATATCTGAACCTTTGTCCGATTGATAGGTAAGGAAATAAAGATTGTCTGGTTACAGTACAGACTAAAGAAATGATAGTACACTTCAATTATAATTACAGTAAATTAGAGCTAACTAAAAGTTAGACAAACTAATATAAAACAAACACATGAGGTAAGCCATATACAAACATATACAAACATACACCTTGGATAGTCCAAGAACCAAGAGAATAAAGGACATGAAATTGACCAAATTTCTTAAAATAACCAAAATCATTGATAATGGTGTCTTTAATTAATAATTAAGTTCTTCACATGTACAAGGTGTACGCAAAATGAATCAAACTTTTGTCACAAGTAAAATGAATGCAATCACTGACCTCAGGAAATGTATATTGCACCCGTGAGTTTGCAGGTATCGAAAGATTTTGAGATTTAAGATGCTCTACTAAGAAAATGCTATCCTCGGGTTCTATTGTCACTTGGACATTCAAAGAACACTCAGCAGTCCAGGAGCTCCTGTTTTGCAACTCAATCGTTGTATGTAGATATGCCTTCTTATAGTCATCAGAAAATGTTGAAACCAGGTGCGGATCAATTATTTTTACTGGCTGCACCAGATACAGACATTAGCATTATCCCACCAAGGAACAACTAGAAGCATCACCATCTATAAAAGACAATCAACACTTTAGAATATTTAATCGGGTTTGATAGTGTGGACTGCACTTAAAGCTAAAATGAGCATAGCAATTCTATGTCTGGCTCATGCCTCTGACATATCCTAGTTTAGTTTTCCAAACATCTCGATGACTCCCCAGACTATATTCCATGAAGCCAGCGTATGCTTGGATTTAAGTTCATCAATATTTACTATGAACTACAAAAATAAATTTAGTTAGGAACAAAAATGCAATAAACACAAGAATCAAGAAGGAAAACGAAAGGGCCTCCATAATTGGTCTCGGCGGCAAATCCTAAAGTGATTGAAAAACACAGTAGTGAAGAATTTGGGATGTACTTAAACAATTAATGCTACTCACCCCAGTAACAGAAATAGAAACCTCATCCCATATTCCAGTATTCCTATCTCTGCAATCATATTAAACACTAGCATTAGTTATAGATGCAATTTGCTTTACATGGCTTCTCTTACTTCCAACTCTCCAAACTTTGAACAGTCAATAGCTAATGATAAAAATGCTGTAGAAAAAGAATTACATATTTTAGTTCAAAAAACATAGAAAAGTAAATAAGTTATTTTTAGATCAGAAAGCCAATGTACACACATCAATACATTTATACAAGTATTAGCAATGTCACCTTATGGGAGCCATCCAATCCCAACCTTCAACATACTGCGTGGCTACATCCTTTCCTATCTACAAAATAACCCGGAAAAAATTAATTAGATATCCAGTACGCAACAACAAGCATTGTTCCTCTTCCTCTTTCACTGAAGTCCTAACTGATTCCAGAAATTATGAAACACTTGAAATTGATATTTAAAGGTTTCATGTAACAAAAAGGTTAAATAGTTGAAAAGGATAAAATTAATTGATCAGAAGTGTGAATTTGATTTCCAACCTCATGATCACCGCCTTGTCCCCCATTGGGAGGAATTCTCCCTGGATGATCTGGAGGATGAACAAGAACAGCAAGCAGGTTTGTGCCATCAGCATGAACAATATCGGTGACATCAATGGAATGCCTTCGAAACATCCCTTTTGGTAGGATGATTTCGTGGCCATTCAAATACACATCAGCAGAGTAATTGATTCCACGAAAGTTCAGATCACAGTGCTCATTGCTTGACTGCAAATGCAAAGGGATCAAGTAATTAGTGATGCCCCTTCCATCAAAACAAGAAACCACCATCTTATATTCAAAAGAAGATTATTGTTGAGATCCTAAAAGGTTTTAAAAACGGACTCTCCACAGCTGCAACTTGAAGCTACATCACCCACATTTGTCAACAAACTTTAGAAATATCCAAGATCATAACTAAACCACAACTGTGAGCCCACAATTTAAGACCTTACACACTGTATACTGGTCTCTATGTTTGGAAAACTAATTTCAAAAACTTGAAACCACAAAATATCAGTATAAGAAACATGAAATTAAAATCAAAGGCTACCACTTGAAAATCCAAATCTGTAAAATGTAGGAGAGGGCAATCAGAACACGTACAAGTTTGCAGTTAAAGGTTGTAAAGAACCAGAAGGTGTAATAGTCTCTTCCAGAATCAGCAATGTCAATGATGTGCTCATTTTGCAGTCCATAAAAAGGATCGGGCACTACTTTGTTCTTCACCAAGGTCGCCAGAACACTGTTATTATTATGATGCGACATTGTGTGGAATCAAGTAAACATTGTATGAAAGTAAAATAAGAGAAATGGTGATAAAGTTGTGTGATTACGTTGATGGAACGAGAGCTTCCATCCATGGTGAAGTGGAGCCAGTTGGAGGGTGAGTAGTGGTGAGCTGAGTTCCGGTGAAATGCACCTCAGTGGACCTTGCTGCGACCCACCCTGAATCCAGCGTTCTCTTACGGTGTTGCTCCGCCATCATCACCCAAAACCGTTCTTCTTCCTCACTGCTCTTGTTCAAGCGCACCCAAATAAGAAAGGGCCTTGCTTTTGCGTGACACGTGTGGATTCACGTGGCTTTTGCTGGTGCCGTTTGATGATTTACGTTGAAGTGTCTTTCTTTCTCAGCTATTTCAGATGAAAGATCTGCGTTGAATTAAAAGGACTGGATAAAGTATCCAATTAACAAGGTTTAGATAAGGTATCACGATTAAATCATTTTAGAAATCTTTAACATATAAGCTATACAAATTTCTAAATTATAAGCTATTAACTATAAAACTAATTTTTAGCATGTAGTTCATTTGATTTTTTTTTTGCTATTGTTTTTTTTAATTTTAAAACATTTTATTATTTTTATATATTTTAATTTTATAAAAGTAATTAATTATTGTACTGTTTTTAATATTTATTGAATTGACTTTTAATTTTTATATAATTTAAATTAAAACATTACTAATTGAAGTAACTAAATTTTATTGCATGATATTGTATAAAAGAAATATATAAAAAAAAAACATGTAACATTAAATTGAAAAGTTAAAATTCAAAATTTCTGAAAATAAATAAAAAATTTAAATTAATTAATAATTATAATGACTTGTTTAAATAAAGATAAATATACAAATTTTAAAAATATATGAAAATATTTAAATTTTTAATACAAATTTAATTAATTAAAACATCTAAAATAAGGGTGAAGAGTTTTGAGTATTATTACAAGATATTCATAGTGTTTTTATTATTAACTTTCTCAAATAAATTGTATTAAAATGAAGTTACTATTAACTTTCTCAAATAAATGGTATTAGAATGAAGTTTGTTTTGGTGATTGACTCCTGATAATAAGTAAGGATTCTTTGTGGAGTGGTTGTACTATAAGGTTGACTAGCCGACCAATTCAATCCATAATTGTATTATTAAGTTGATCAATTAATTTTTCTGTAATTACTAAAACGATATAGTCTTAGAGGTCTACCGATGTCTTAACATCTCAACAGATACAAGAAACCTTATTGATTATGTGTTACTGACAACAGACAGGTGAAGATTATCACGTAGAGCAAACAAAACAAAAAAAAGCAGACAAAAGACTCTTGATAATTTAGGTCTATGACCCATTCACTAAGAAACTCATTTAAAAGTCTATAAATAAGAATATAATATAATATATAAGGTAGTGTTACTCTAATCCAAAATATTTTATGTTAATTATATCGTTAACTAACTTGGGCGTCAGAACATAAAAACCCTTTCAAAATTAAAGATTGAACAGAAAAAAAAGAATAAATAATCAGAATTAAGAAGGTAAGATCCGATCAAAAATTAAAAAATTAAACTAGACTAACCCAGCATGCAGTAACCATAATCATATTTAAAAAATACTTTAATTATGAAAAAATATACGAATGTGAAAGAGATTTTAACTTAAAAAAAAAAAAATCTTTGAATTAGTGTAAGTATGAGTCTAAATCTAAGTACAATTAAATATAAATACAAAAGCCAAACAATATATATAAAAAAAATCTATAAAAACATTACCATAATATTTTTAATACACAATGCCGTAATTGAATATAATGTTATTTCCTTTGAGTTAAAGTCTCATTCTTCATACGTGACTTTTTTGTGTATTATTGTTTTTAACATTAATAAATTAAATTTTGATTTTAAAGTATCATTATAGAAATAAAAAAGTTAAAAGTAATTCAAACTATTTTAATTATATATATATATATATATATATATATATATATATATATATATATATATATA
>Ga0099825_1000706_pt1 | contig 38077 bp, 20 predicted proteins | sample SiratroredBW_FD_76838 | JGI IMG/M metagenome (GOLD analysis project Ga0099825, IMG submission 76838) | Root nodule microbial communities of legume samples collected from California, USA - Siratro red BW | ecosystem: Host-associated > Plants > Roots > Nodule | place: USA: California | collected...
AAAAAAAAAAAAAAGAAAAAAAAAAAATAAAAAAAATAAAAAATTTTACAAAAAAAAAAAAAAAAAAAAAAAAAAAAAAAAAAGGACATGATAGAATGAGAACTACCAACGCCTCTTCCTCTATAAGGTTTGATTACAACCAGCATGGCAATGTAGCCTCTGAAAGTGTTACGGTGTTCCCCCATCTTACATACCACCGTGCCCACGCATTTACCCTTGTGGAACGCCTAAAACCAAGCACATGCAGAAAAACAAATCAAAATAAGGAAAACGCACAAATCTTGAAGAAATTCAATCAGCGATAATTAAAGAAAAAAAAAAAAAGTGAAAAGTTGAGGAACCAGGAAAGAAAGCTGAGGCCAGAGATAGACGAAGTAACGGTACGTGAAGATGGAGTAAGGTTCGCTGAGCTCTTGATCCACCAGGTTCATTATCAGAGGAAGGTGATGCTCGCCGCCATAACTCGCGTATTCAATCTCCGAAGCCTCGAATTCCACGTTCTCCATTTCTTCTTCTTCTTCCTCCCTCACCCTTGTGCCCCCATTTCTTGCACAGCACAAAAGGATCTAACTTTCATCACGGCCAAAATATATGGGCCTTGAGCTTTTCCATTTGGGCATTCACGGTGTTCATGTTCCCACTCCCCTTTTTCTCTTCTCACCCCCACTTTTCTTTTATCAGGGGTGTAGAAACGAAAATTTCTTTTGCATAAATATGAAAATTTTCATTTTATTCTTTGTTAAAAGTGTATTTTAATTTTAAAATAAATAAATTTATATGATCTATTTTTTTTATTTTCCATTTATATAATTTCAAAGTTATTTTTTTTCTTGAAAAAAAATTCCAAATGTTATAATTGAAAATCACGTGACATTCTCTATTAAGAAATAAGTGAGTGGTGACTGAGGTCACACTTAGTACTCACAATGGTAGTTTTCTTCTTAATGATAAGTATTATTAAAAAAGACAATTAAGATAATGAAATTCATTGAGACTGTGTGATAAAAAAACTTATGTAATTCAAAAAAAATAAAAGAAAATTAAATTCAAATAATCTAATCCAGAAATTAAAAAAAAAATTAATCTGTGAAATTGTAGAATTCCTAAATGACAAAATGAGGATTTTATATTACGAAGATGCAGAAGAAATATACTAAGGTGAAGAAAAAAATGTTAAAAGAAAAGTTAGTCTTGACTTAGTCTCGCTTAAGTTTTTTCGTTTTCCTTTTTAAGTTTACCTAAATTAACTTGTTGATTAGGATATTGCTGATAAATTACTCATACTCATTCAAGTAGAAGAGTGATAACAATGTTTAATATTAAAACATAGAAACATTAATACAGTGTTATTTTTAACATTTTGGTAATATTAATATATTATATCGAGTTTACTTAATTTTTAAAAATTGAATGTAATATTAAACTTTTGTAGAATCAAAATTGTACACTATTAAAAATATAATAACGACAATAAATAAATTTCTACCTTTTTAAGTTTTAGATTGATTGAAGTTTCAGAACTAATAAGTGAATAGGTGAACATAGGCATTTTTTTCAGAACCTGATCGTCGTCTGGACTTAAATATACTCGTTATGAATATTAACTTACGATTATTGAAGTGTATTTATGTTATCAATCTAATTATTCTTTGCAATGTAATTATATATATGTTAACAAAGCTTTTACATCAACTTTAAGGAAGAAACAGATGAATTTTTTTTATTTATAAAAATTCATTTACTTTGTTTTATTAATAATTTCTGTCTCTTTAATGCAAGATTTAAGATAGAACTATGTTCTGTTTTATGTTAGAAGTGATTAAATAATAGAATAGTAGTTATATTAGTTTCCATTTATTTTTTAAATTAATTTCATTTTACTTTATTTCATTCACTTAATTACAGCCTCGTAAAAACTTAACTCGGCAAAACTAAAGTTCACTAATTTGTTTTCTTTCTATTTGTGAATGGTATAATTTTCAGGGGCATATGTGAGAAATGATTTTGATATTGAATTGAAACATATAAATTTGAATTATATAATGTCATAAAAAATATTATAAATTAAATGAAGTCATATATTATTTAAAATTTCAAACAGATTTTAAAAAAATTATATTTCATATTTTAATCCAATGGTTTTTTTTTTCCTTTTGCACCCATTTGTTTCATCTGACGGGTTGTATATTTAACTCTGTGATATATTAAATAACAATCAAAGTGCATGACTATTTATAATAAATAAAGATAAAAATCAAAATGCATTCCTATTTATAATTTAAACAAAACACAAGTATCATACTAATTATTATTAGTAAAAAGAATATAAAAAAGCTTTTGACAAAGTCTTTCTCCACCCCATACCTTCTTCCTGCACCTGGGCCTTTTGAGAAATTTGTGAGGCCCATTACTGACGATGAACTAAAGGCCCAACCCAATCGAGCATGAATAAGTACACTATATCAAACCCTAGTGACGAAACCTCAGCTTCTCAGTCGCCGTCTCCTCCGTTTAGGGTTTCTTCTTCATTTCTCCGTACTGCAACAATGGTTGCCGCCAAGAAGACCGTGAGCTCTCTCTCCTTCTCTGCAATTAACGTTCTTGATCTGGTCGTAGTTCTCAATTCCAAGTCGATTTTAATGGGACTATGTTTTGTTGGTTTTGATTTGGAAAATGCAGAAGAAGACCCATGAGAGCATCAACAACAGGCTCGCTCTTGTCATGAAGAGTGGCAAGTTCACCCTCGGTTACAAGACCGTTCTCAAGTCCCTTAGGAGCTCAAAAGGTGTCAAGTTTCTACATTTCTCTCATTCTGTGCTCTTATTTTTTTCACTTCATTAGTTGCTCCTTACTGTTAATGGAAATGTCAATTTTGTTTTATTGTCTTATTTCAAATTAGGCAAATTGTTGTTTGTTTAACTATTTGACAGATTCGATGATCTCTCTGAATGTTGTATTTTTGTTTTAAGCAATGTGGATTTCTTTGTTGTTGATGTTTTGGTAAATGTGCAAAACGGAATCTAAATGTTGTTGAATTCGTTTCAGGAAAACTGATCATCATTGCCAACAACTGCCCTCCTTTGAGGAAGTCAGAGATTGAATACTATGCTATGTTGGCAAAGGTTGGAGTTCATCACTACAATGGGAGTAAGTTCTTAATCTAATATCCCCTTTATGTTGGCTTGGATGAAATGATAGGTGGAACATTATAAGTTTCTGATTTATGTTAGTTTAAATAATCTGCTCCTCAGAACTATTTGATTTCAATAAGGGTATGATCTTGTTGTATTTAACTTAGGATTTTGGTTTTAGCATCAACTGGTTGACATTGTCAGGTTAATTATTGGATACATTATAACTATGTATCTTGTGTACTTCAATTTCTAAGTTGTTGAGAAATGAACATTAAGTTTGAGGTAGTCATATTACTAGTGATTGGTTTTCATGCATTATAACCTGAATAGTGCCTTCATTGTACTTGGTTTTTGACCATGTGGCTATTAGTTTCTTAGTTAATATAGTTATTCGATCTGCATATATAGCAGCTAATGTTTTTAGCTTTCTCTATTTTTAAAATTAACATATGTATAGATGGCACACACCTTGATGTTAGAGTTACTGTTTTTTTTCTATTGTATTAATTGCTGCAAAATCGGCATGGTTGTAATTTTTTCTGTCGATGATAACTGTTGGATGTTACGGTATCTGGTAGAATGTCATTTGACGTTTTTTCAAGATTCGGTGAACTTCTGTCTCATTAAGAAACTATTTATGTTTATAGACAATGTTGATTTGGGCACTGCGTGCGGGAAATACTACAGAGTGTGCTGCCTCAGCATTATTGATCCTGGTATGGGTTGCTGCTTTTCCTATTTCATCAAAATCAGAAACTGGTTTTGATGTTTTTGTTTCTCTAATGCTGTTTTTTTTTATTTTTTTTTTTAGGTGATTCTGATATCATCAAGACATTGCCTGGCGAACAATAAAGTAGTATTGGAGTTGCATGCTTCTATATTTTCTGTTGTTAATTTTGTTTTCATCATGCTTGTTTCAAATGTCGTACCCGTGTGTTATCGTAGTTCGTTTTCGAGCTTTCATGGCAACTCTCCCATGATTAAGAACTTCAAATGGGTTAAGTTGTATATTGTCCAGGATTTTAGAACTAAACAATTCAGAATGAGTATTTTTGTTTAACTTAGCATTACATTTAAGGAAACTACGGCAATTCAATTTATTGTTATTATTAACAACAATGTTGGTATACACAGTATTTTCAGCTTCTCAACTGAAAATGAAAAAAATTGTTAAGTTGAAGATTTGATCATAAAATTGGTTTTGAAGGAAAGAAATTTGGAAAGTCAATTGGTCTTGTCCATCTTCTTGACAAGGTGAGACATTTGAAACCTCCAAAAGAAAAAGTAAGTGCAGGCCAAACCAATAACCACGAAGATCCAAACACCGTCTTCTTCACCCTCACGTTTGGATCTCAACTCAGCAATCCCAAAACTATCTCTTCCCGAATCTTCCACCCTCCCTTCATTCACGTGTCCGTACAGCACATACACCCTGTCTTTATCTCCCACCACCACCGACGTCGGAAACCGCCGCACGTTCACCTCCACCTTGTCGTACACCGCTCCCTCCAACCAACTATCTGTGCTCTTCAACAACCACAGCACCTTCATCGGCGACACCACTGCCGCCACCCCGTCGCTCCTCACCGCAATGTCGTCGGCGCCGATCAGGTCCTCGTTTATCGACACCTGCATCGCGGTGCCGTCTTCGGCGTCCACCTTGAAAACCTTCCCGGTGCTCGATTGCACCACTAGGAGGTAACCCTTGCTGACGTAAGCGATTCCGTTCAGTCCTAGGGAGTGGTGAGCTGAGTCGTCGTCGTCCGTGGGATCGTTTGTAACCGCCAAGTACCTCGGCGATGTGGAGAAGATCGAGGCGGATCCGTCAATGGTGACCTTCCAGATGAAGTTTCCGCCGGAGTTGGTGACAAAGGCGTTGCCGCTGTAGTCGACAGCGACATCGTTGGCGGCGTCGATGCCTTCGGAGGGGAGGGGAGTGAGGAAGAGGCGGCGGCGGGAGCGGAGGTCGTAGGCGGCGAGGGCGTTGAACGGAGGGAGGGGAGGGTAGGAGTGGACAACGGCGAGGAGGCGGTTGCGCGGGGCATCGACAGCAAGACCGAGGATGGAAGCACCTTCGGGTAGGTCGGTGTCGGAGATGTAGGTTTCAACGATGCCGGAGTCCGATACGGCGGCGATGATCCGTTGGCGGAGGGATCCGAGGAGGAAGTGCTGCATGAGTGGATCCCAGGCGAGGGATTCTGGGTAGAGATTGGGTGACCGGAAATTGATGACGTGGGCATTGCGAGAGAGGACCGGGACTAACAATAACGAGAAGATAGTGATTGTGATGAATACAAGAATGGGTTGTTTGGGTGATGAGATTGGCATCATGATTGGATAGTGTGATGTGAACATGTTTGTTAGAATCAGAGTAAGCTTTGGCATGGAGGCAAAAACTGAAACATAACCAAATCAAAACTTCACTTTCTTCCTAAGTTTAGTAAATTTGGGGTTGACCAAGATTTATGTTTGCGAAATTCGTTCACAAAAAATAATGCTATATTTAAATATAACATTTTTTAACTGAAAATACTCAACCACAACACCATTCATTATCCTTTTGTGTCCACAGTTTAACGAGTTGCAGGGATATATGGTTGAAGCTTGGTGTGTGCTATCTAGTCCATTTCTCAAATAGTTATCTCATCACCATCATTTGCTATCTCTTTGAATGCACAAATATACAATAGCAGTGACCAGGTTAGAATTATTACTAAATTATTATGTTATTTCCTACCACTCTATCTTTCTCTGTCATGGCATAGTATTATCATGTTAATAAATCTTAGTCCTAGTTAACATGGCAGGATTTCCAACTCTAATAGGTTCTCTTTCAATACTATGAATGAACTATAAAGAAAAAAAAGTTTTAAGATCAGTGTCAAGCTTATGTGTATTGTCTTCTTGTTTCTTGTGTAATTTATGTTAATTGTCAGTTTGAATATATTTTTAGTAGAGAATTATAAAAATTGCCCAACAATTTATCAATTGAATATATTAATTTTCATTATCTATTTCAATATGACAGAATGTTATATCTTATAGTTAAATGTTTAATTATATAAACTTGCACGCTTTTAAATATTTAATCGTGGGCATGAAAGAATTAAATATTTGCTTATATTGTCATATTATTAAAAATTATTAATTTTTAATAGTTACTTTAAATTTATATCTAAGCTATTTTTAATTGATCAATATTGTAAAAAAATGTTACACTAATAATGTATTAAAATTAAATTCTAGTTTATTACAATTGAATTTATAGAAAAAGGTTGTAATGAGAACTAAATTTGGTCTTATCAATCGAATGTTTGGAACAAACCCAAAAATGGTTATTTTAAAAGTCAATTATATCATATTTAAAATATCATATTTAAATAAACATACTATAAGTAATTTTAGATGATTAATTTTATTTCAATTCGACAAGTATACCTTTTACATTTTAAGTTGCAGAGAAAACACGTTTATATAAGGCTGAAAATGAAAAAAAAAAAAAAAAGAGAAAGCTTTTTAAAGTTTTGGAAGTATTTTTTGCAGAAAATGCTTTTTGAATAAAAAGTATTAGAAACTAATCATAAATTTCAAAGTTTTAGATGTATAAGAACAACTTGTTTATTAACTTTTAGATGTTTTTTTCCTTCGAAGAAGTTACCTTAAAAATTTATTAACTTTATTTTTCTTCACACATATCCTTTACAAAAGTTTTCACGTAAAAAATATTTTTATTTTCCTATGCAAACAAAATTAATTATTTAAAATGATTTTTAATAAATACAAAATTTTAAACATAATGACTTAATTTTGTATTAGATACACAAATTTTGTCTTTTGATTCTCTTCCCATAACTACGAGAGCATGTTATAATCTTAAATCTACTGCTTTATCTTGCGTGTATGAGGTTATGAAACTAAACATATGCTATTTAGAGTAGCTGCTACGTAGGCAAAATAAAAGATTGGCAGATAAGTTCGCTACTACCGATACTTTCATACCCAATTATCAAGATCAATGACGCAAAGCAAAATCAACTTTGGAACAAATTGAAACTATAGCCAGTATACTACTCGACATCCATTTTATCCTCGGCTTGCTGTTTTTTAAAATCACTCACTGCCTTATCAAAAGTGCCTCTAACATGCTGGCACATAAGCATCAGATCTTGACACGCATCTTTCAATACCTCGGATGCTGGATCCCCTACAGAAGCAAAGACATAACACATTCAACAGAAAATACTGATGCAGTGACATTGAATTACATATAAATCATACTTGACAAATTTTAGAACACAAAAATACAATAAATGATAAACAAATACGCCTATCGGCATAGATAGTGATGATGAAAAAGTATTTGTGGATGAGCTACTATTGCTCCAATAATGTTTTTCTTGGAATGAAAAATAATTTGTATAATGTGTATGATTCTTTAATTTTTTTTTTTTTAAGGGTGCAGCGCCTAAACCTTGTAATGTGTTCATATTTTAACTTTCAGAAGAAAAACTTCTTACGTCCAACAGAAATATAGTGCAACTAGAAACATTTTAGTATCACAATTTGTGTGGTGATAGAGTAATTGGCTTTAAAAAGTTCGGCTCCCTTTCACAACTTCATGTCTATCAAAAGTAACAAATGGCAACTCGGCAGAATATACAAGATTGTCGAACAAAATGTGAAATTGGTAACCAAGTTCGCATTACTCTCGTGATTTTAATACAAAAAACAAAAAAAAAAATTGTAGAAGTAGATTGCAGAACAAATTTGCAAATGACAGTCATGGTTACTAACCTGTTGTCTGGACTCTGATATTGACACGATTCTCCGAAGGATGAGGAATGCTGTACCCACAAAATGACACTCTTGGGCTGCAAGACAACATTATACAATGACATTGCCTCATCAGCAAATATTGCACTGACAATGACGAAGAAGAAAAGATAAAAGGTAGGGCATATAATGAGATCTATGGAAAAGGCATGTAAAACAGAGAATACATTTTATAGTGTGAGGTCTTAAAATGAAAATCCTTCAAACTACATTTAACAGAAATGTAAATGGATTAATCAATCATGACCCGCATAAAGACACTAAATCAATATCAATAGGAACTTCTTGACTTAAACTCAGGTCTTCTTCTTTCCCTCCCCGAGGGATAAGAGACCTTTCAATCAATTCTTTGTCGACAAAAAAGGATCAGGTTGACCTCAACTATGTTTTGGCAAGCACCACTTCCTACTTCTAAGCAGTTTTCCAGGTCCCCAACAATAGGTAGACTGAAATTCAGGTCAGGTGCATGACTATTTTTCAGACCCTAAATTTGCTATGAATAAACAACCATTTATGTCTTCAGTGTGTGTTCTCAAGAGAATTTAGACATACATTTCAAAATTCAGTCTTTCTTATTCCCATTTCTTGTGTTTTAAATTTTGATGGGTGATACTAATATAGTTGTTGCTTCCTGCACATATAAATTGCTACCTGCACCATATATTTTTTTAAATATCAGAAATACCCTTGTGATTTTTTTTTTAAATCAGTCTCTTACGTCACTGCCTATGTGTGGTTGCTTCTCCCTGTTGTCTTTGCAGTTCCTCACAAAACAAAATCAAGCTTCCCTTCGATACCGCTGTCCTCACCAACAAATGTAAGTGTGGCAATTTCACCTTTTTTTTTCTTTGTCAAATCAATTCCTATCTTCCTACTTTTTTATATAATAAAAAAAAGCTACTTAGCGTAAATTATAAGCTTGAATATAAAAATCACGCTCCAGTGAATCATGCTCCAGTGAATCATTGATAACAACATAATAATATCGTGTTGCTAATTTGTTCTTCTCAACTGTCTATGCGACACTACGAAGGTTCATGGAAGACGAAACGTACGGTGTACCATCAATGGCAGAGTACTAGGCAAAGTGTTGATGATGCTAATGGTATTTTTGGTATTTTGAAAAAATTGTAAGTGCAGGTCACAATTTATACAGTGCAGAAAGTAATTGCTTACTAATATTTGTGTTTACAGTTCTAATCTTCTATATATTATTTTTTCTAACCCAAAATTTCATTTCCAATCATACACACAGAAGAACCCTAGAGAGCTGAACCAGCATAATAACACTTTGGACCGAAGCTAAGACACGAAGTGCGTTAGTTAGGAAGTGAAAAGAAAAGTATTAGTAGCATAAAAAGTTAGGGCAAATGAGTTACTCTTGATTTAAGGTGAATCTGACAGAGTTTGCTAAGGTATGATCCTCGTCTGCGATAGAAAATGTGGATTTACTAGGGTCAGAGGATGAACCGTATTCCATTACTGTCACTCACAGAAAACGAATCTGCAATCAAAATACATATTCTATTATTCTAAGAACAACAACTGAACTGAAGAAACAGCAACTTCTAGAAATCGGTAAGAAAAATTAGAAACAAGTTCAGCACCTGCTTCACGCTGTTCACGACGAAGACAGAATTCAGATTTTCGCGGCGATGGCAGCGTTGTGCCTATGAGGGCTGGTGTATTTATAGGAGCAAACAAACGGTGTCGTTTTGGGCCTTCTAAGGAAATAAAAGTAACTTGGTAGAAATTTTGTCAAACAAGAATCATTTTTTTTTTTCGTATTACAGAGTTGAGGTTAACCAGACAGCAAACTGGTTCACACAATCCTCCTCAAATTAGGATGATTTAGAATTCATTTAAAAATCATAAATCGCACATAATTATGTTTTTTTTTTATTTTCTAATAATAAATAGTGTTTTTGAAAATGTCATTAGTTTTTATTTTCAATTTTTTTGTGTAAGTTTGAGCTAAAAAGACTATCATAAAGAGAAGTTTATTTGTGGTGTTGAATCAGTGAATTTGGACCTTTTTTTTATCGTATAAATGTTATAATTTTGTATGCTAAAGCATGAAAATAAAGGATTAAAGCTGAGTTGGCGGTTTTTTTTTTTTCTAACTTTTTTGACACATATATGGATTTGATTTTTCACAAGTCACACATTTAAAAAAGAGTAAATTAATTGAAATTATAGAATCCTTTTCGAATTCCAAAATTTTAGTTTGACCAAAAAAAAAATTAATAGAACTACCTAAAAAAACTACAAAACAATACCTGATGATGAGGAGTGATAATTGAAATATTGAGAATTATTGTCGTTATTTGTTTAAAAAATTATATTATACTAAAATTTATTACAAAATTATAAATTTAATAAATATTATTTCTTATTTAACAAACTTTTCTGTTGATTATATATATAACTATTTTTCAAAATGGCCCAAGCCTTGTTAGACTGAAGGGCTTTGGGTCGAACAGCCCAAAATTCGACACTATTGCCGTTTCGAAGACTGTGCCATGCACATGTTTTTTCTTACTATTTTTGATTCTCTATGAAAATCGCTAGAATAAGTATTCGAATCTTGAAAAGAATATAGAAATCAGAAAGAAAACTTTTAATTTTTATTTTTTTTGAGATTTTCTTTCTTCTTTGGTTTTGTCTTTATCATCTCTACAATGAAAAAAAATAGATTTTTATTTTATTTTTTCCTCTCTACAATACCACAATAATATTTTTTCCCAAAAATGTTGATATCCCATCTACTTATATTTTTATATCTATTTATTTTCTTGTAGACAAATATTTTCTTTTAAAGATATTGACAAATCTAAGAATTTTAACTTAAGATGAGGACACTCATATACAAATTTGTAGGAGACAATAATGAGGCTTTTTTTACGGCTTTTCAAATTCTTAGCACAATTTTAGTAATTAATTACATATATACATTGAATTAACAAAAAAGATTAAAAAACATGGGTACAATGTTACCACGTGAATAGATGATGACGTGGAACAAAATCATATTTAAGATATTTTTATATATCCTAAATTTGAAAGCTTTTATTTTCATATTTATTTCTTAAAGAGGTATCTATATATAATATTGATAAATTTTTATGGGGTGAAACATTGTGTAAACATCTTGGGCAGTTGTTTAACAATTGTAATGGTAAGAATTCAAAATGCAGAAACAAAAGATGCACGTGAAGCCTAAGATGTCAGAAAAATCTCACCACAAGAACACAACATGGCATATTACTTAATATTTAGCAAGAAACACAAAAGAAAATGGACCACCAGACAGAGAAAGAAAGAGAGCCACACACACCACAGTCCATAAGCTTTTCACAATTGCAATTTGCATTAATGCTCTTAACTTTTCTATTTTCAGCAAAGCACTGCAAAAATTGGTGAAGTGAGTGAGAGAGAGAATCTCAACCATCATGAATTGTTGCACTGCACTGCACTTACACCCTTTATCAGATTTTGATGCTCTTTATCTTTTGCTACCTTTGAAGTGAGTGAGAAACATGTTATTCCTTCTCTGTCTTTCTCTTTCTCTCTCAGCCTTTTCCTTCTTTCTCATCCACCCAAAGCAACCACTTTGTTTGCAAAGTTGTTCCTCTCTCTTCCTCCATTCCTTCTTTTCTCTTTCTGTTTCCTTTGTCTCCCATATTTCTTCATCTTTCACTTCCACCTGCACAACCATTTCCACTCTCACATATCAATATCATGTGCTTCTCAATCCCTTTAACTACTGTTGCCATTTTAGGAAACACTAATCAACATCACTTCTATGTGTCATCTTTTGTGGAAACTATTCGTTTATGAATTTGTTGCCATTCAACTTTGTTACACGCTCTCTAAATATGTATATACTCTATTCATATGTGGAATATAGATTTTTCTTATTCAGTTTGGTTAAAATCTAATTATGTTTACTGGAGCAGTTATGCTTAGATATAAAATTAATCATATCTTAAATATATATCTTTCTGAAGATAAGTTGGAATAGTATTCTTTTAATCCACCTGTCAATTGTTTCTACCTAATATGCCAATTTTGTATGGATGATATGAACCGACAATTTGTTCTGACAAAGAAAGAGGTAGGCCAAATTATGGATTATAAAATCCATATAAATTTAAACTGAAGCAAGAGATGTTTCAACTAAATCAGAAAAGGACAGAAGAAGATCATTATTTTTTGATAACTTACTCCTTGTTGCTAATCACCTTACTTGGGAATAATTGAATCTCTAACAACTTTGTTGGCTATATTATGTGACATTTGCAAAATTGTTAATATGTAGCACAGTTAGTACAATAGTTCTGGACCACTGCATTATCCATAATTGAAATACATATGTGTCATATTTCCTTAATGTGATTATTCTATGATGTTATTGTTGCCCTATTACATTTACACTATTCTGTATGTAATCCTAATGAAGGAATGGTACATAGCATGACAGTGAATAGGCAATTTGTTGAAGTACCCATAAAGATAAACTAATGTACTTGAATTGCAGAATCTTATGTGGTTTCACATGTGAGACAAGGGAAGAGCTACATAGGTTCAAAAAGAACCACACTGCCATGTTTTAATCATATTCAAGAGGAGAACTAGGTTGGATTAAAGAGTTATAATATGCAAAATTTGACACTTGTAAGTTGTAACTGTGATAACACTTTCATTACTGGAAAATGGATTCCCAAAACCACACAGACAAGTGCAACTGTATGTGTAGGGAAAACAGCTTACTAGGGGGAAGTAAGTAGGGGCCAAAAACAAGATATACATCTAAAACATGAAATACTGAGAGACAATATATATCACTGCCCCCACATTAGAACATTATAATCTAGACAACAGATTTGATTCTTTAATCTTGGAAACCGCAGGATATTGTTCTCTTTCTATCCATTCATTTTGAATAATTTTGAAAAATTGAAATCAACCTGACTCATGTATCTGGTTTTTTGGACACTTCTGTATACTGTATAAGACTTTAATTTATATGTAGTAGTAATGTAAAAAAAGTTATGATTGTTATGAATTTTAAAATATGTATAATAAAAGTAAAAAGTATATACATGTTAGATAAAAATATAAAAAACTCTTTATTTTATAAATGCATACACAGTTTGCTCTAGTTTTTATAGTTCCATTCTGTCAAACAAGGAAAAACAACAAATTAAGTTCAATAAAAGAGGCACAAACAATCACAATATTTTGAAACTGGCAATTTCTTGTGTCTGGTGTTTTCTATTCACTTAATTGAGGACCAAAGAAAAGGGAAGTATGAATTGAATAAGTGTTTGTTGTCTCAATAAGGACATGAATAAGATTCTGAATGATGAACTCATTAAAGGATTATGCAGTGAATGATGCGTGAGGCATACCTCTTCCTCAGATTTTGTTTTTGCATTTGAATTAGGCGAGTCTTCAGGTTGAGGTTTTGGTCTCTCCATGATGGATGGAGTTGAAGCAGGGCTTGGACTGCTGGAACTAAGATAAGGAGGTGTGCTTTGAGTACCCACATCTCTTGTCATACCCTCTTTCTTCTTTTCTGCATAAAGTGGCAAAGTAGAATTGAGAAGTAACTTTAACTGCCCTTCAAGCAAAAAGGAAAAACAAGAAGAACATGGCTAATTAAGTGTGTGAACCTGGATTGGGAAATTGAAGAGCCACTTCTTCTTGAGTGCAAGTTGCTGGCTTTGTTGGAATGTGTTTTGAGGAATAAACTAGAGGAGCAGACATGGCAATTCTGTTTACTGAGTTTCTGAAAGATCTTCCACTGAGAGTTTTTGCTGACAAACACTCCACTGGTACCTCCCCTGAGAGAGGGTTGCATATATACCTTTCTGCTTCATTCCACTTGGAATTCAAAGCAAACCCATCTGGGGATGAGCATTCCCAACTATTATAGGCTGCCCTTGCTTGCAATGCTGCAAAACCATCCACATGCAATTGATTCAAAAAACTTAAGCACAAAAAAATAAAGAACCTGCTATGCTAATTATCATTGTCATTCACTTGTAGCTGTTGTACCTTTAAGAGCAGTAGTGAAAGAATATGTTGAAGGGTCTATTTCATCTGCAACAAATGGAAGAATTTTAGGTGAAAATGAGAGAAAAAAACTTAAAAGCATGAACTGCTTAGAATTTGATTGAAAAAAAATGTACCTTTTAAAGGGTATCCGGGTGAAGAAGCAGTGCTGGAAACGGTTATGTGTGATCTAAATGACCTTGTTTCTTCTCTAAAGCTTCTCATGTAAGATCCTGAGTACCTTCTGGAGTTGGTGCTCTCACGGCTGATTCGAGCTTTCACATTCCATTCTCTCAAATTGAACTCTGACTCGTCTCTTCTTCTTGAACTATAAGGAAGTGGTTCAGCTGCTGAGGCCATGAATGAGTTAGAAAAATGATTCTGCAGGGTGGAATGTTATTGTAAATGTTGATTCAAGTCACTCTCACTCCAACTCAAACTTACACAGGTTTGAAAGTGGATGCTGCAGGTTCAGACATGACAAAAAAAGTGTTCTGAAGTTGAAGCTTTTTGTCTAGGCAAGGTATAGGTAAGTGGAATGTGCCTTTGGTATCAATTCAAAGACTAGGCATGCCTAAGTAGTTCTGCTAGGAGTGTTTGTCTCTCCTTAATTTTGCACTTTCACTTTTTGAATCTCCTTGGTGCAACAGCATGCCTCAAATAATATCATTCTATATTACAACTATCTTATTTTTGTTTTTTTGGCCTCTGCATTAAGTTCATTGGCCTCTCTCAGTAACTATTTATTATTCTTTGACCCCTAATATCCTAGACCAGTAGGGGAGTTTAATCTTCAAGTGAATCATGGGACACTAACTATTAGTCCTTTTTTTATTGCTGAAGCAAGACAAAACGAAAATTTGCCTATTTTTTATCTCCTTTCTAATTCCATGAAATTAGGATGCATAATTCAGGCAAAATTGTCGTTGATATCACAGTTCATTCAGCACACAACTTCACGTGGAGACAATGCTAAAGCTTAGAAAAAGAAATGGATTTCTCATCTATTCCACCGTGAATTTCCATTTTAGTCAGATTGTAGAACACAACATGAAATAATGGATTTGCTTCATGCATCAATATCTCTTTGTAGGGAATTGTCTTAGCACATTGACATGACATACCAACCTCATAAGCTTTCTTTTCTATTCATTAAGTATGAGATTGATTGATTAATCATTAATAATTAAGCGAGCCAAATGTGATTTAGATAGAAGTTTTCTTATATACCAATAAGTTGAATTAGAGGAGTAGTCAGAGCCTCCACTAGTCTTCAACCAAATCCACCTTTAACAATAGCCATATCATATTTAATTTAAGTGGTCAAAGTAGGTGTAATTTAGATGCAATTTTCAATTCATCATAGTCAATATATTTTGTTACAACCACATGAGGATGAGGTTATCATATGAATGATTAGGGTAGGTGAGGATTCAAGGAAAACATGTTTTTTGGTCTTTTGGGCAAGGATTTAAATAGAAATGTTAAACTCCCTAAGACAACATCATAGTTATGTTACCTTAAGGTACAAAAGATAATGAATTGGTCCTGTACATAAACAAAAAATAACAATTCACTGTATCCAAGAAAAATAATGGCCATACAAATTAGAAGAGCATCATTTATTGCAATTATGGCAATTCCATTGAGAGAGACTGACACTTATGCTTATTGTAGCTTTCCACAAATTAAAACAAAAACCATCACCTTATCAAAACTTAGATCCGAACAACAAATCACTGATTTCAATTTCATAAAACACCATTCTTTTATCATGATACCCAACCCCAACTCGGGAAACTCCTTCATATTCAGCTGCAATCAATGTAAGTCAGATACTTTTTCAATAAAAAAAAACACAAGAAGGAAAGTGTGTGGGAAGCTTCTACAAATCAAAAAGGGTATGCATTATTGAATGCATAAACCAAAAACACATGTTTTTTTTTCTAAAGAATGATTCTATTTATTGGAAATTTGATGGGGTATATATACAGGTTTTTATTGATTTTTAATATGAAGCAGTAAGTGTAAAAGCATAGGTTGGTTAAATTTTGCAGTTGTTTGTATTTAAAATTTGAAAGAGTGGTACTAGAATGGATGAATGAAGTTTCCCTCCTATGACTAGTCCAAATTTGAGCTAGTTGTAACCTAGTGAAAGCCGAATGGGGTGAATCCTTTGGATTAACACTGTTTTTGAGTGGAGGATATGGTTGAGAATAATGAGGTAGAGCATAATATCATGAGTTTGCACTGTTGAGTTGTTTTCAGTGTAGGCTGGAGATCAAAAGAGTGGATGTCAGGGCATGCAGTAGTGTGTTTGTTGGAGCAGGGAATGGTAAAGAGTTTTGTGTTGTGTTGTTTTGTGTTGTGTTGTTGTGTGTGAGTGAGAATGTCTTTTCTATCTTTCTTTCCTTTCATCTTCAGCATGTGCATGTCACATTCTTGTCTTACCCTTGACAATGAGTGAGGTTGGGGCCCTCACATTATGTATCCAGGACTAAGGTCCCACTCTGGACCTCATCATAGCCGTCAGTTTTGTCTGATGTGTATGCAAGGTAAGTATCAAGAAAGAGAGAGGTTCTGTTGCACACCCTCTTCTGGGACCCCTTTACTTCATTTATTTTATAAAGCCTTTCTACTTTCTACAACTCTTTGTCCCCACAAACTACTTCTCTGTGAACTGTCTCATCTTAATGCCTATGCAAATTTTCAAACACTCTTTTTGGGAAACAATTATCCACAATAGGCTAGGCCATTCACAAACACCACTGCTTTACTCTTCACTGTGTAGTATTTTGCACTTTGGAGTACATGTCTAATATGATACAAATGATTTGTGACATGAAATTTGGGTTCATTTGTGAGTTGTTGTTAGCACTGACACTTCTCATAACACTTCTGAGTTGTTGTTGTATACATTCTCAATTAGAAGAACCATAAAAGTTCAATTGAAAACTCAGCTTTGAAACAAGAACATTTTAGCTTGGCAGAGACAAATAATTGTCTGATTGTGTTTCTTTTGTCGTGATATATCTCTGCAATGCCGTCAAATTATATGATTGATAACTTGATTTGATCACGTCCAAAAACATGTTTTACATCTTCCTTTAACATGTTATTTTTTGCTTGTGGTCATGCCAAATACATATTTCCAAAATACCTTGAAAAGAGGTGAGGGCCACTAAGAAAGTTAGATCAGAGATGATGCAAGCTACTATGTGTATATATTCTTAAAGATTCTGTGCCTTCTGAGGGGAAAACGAATCTGATCTGATATACAAAAAGAGTACTTTAGGTATTTTTCACCATTACTCTTAATCTTCTTCCTTTTCCAATTTTGCCATGTTTATAGTACATTTTCACCATTTTCATCTATTTTTTATGTTACAGGTTTTGCACTCATCCTTTCAGAAAATAAATATATATCAAAACATGGTTGGATTAACATTTGTTACAGTTAATTAAAGTTAAATATTTTAATTATTAATTGTGATTCTCACACTTTTTCCTTCAGTTCTATCATATGTTCAAAAATGTACAAGAGCTCCCACAATCTTTATCACAGGTATCTCTCAATTTCTTCCCTCATTTTCTTCTTGTTATTCTTGGTTCATTTTTTATTTTTTTTTCACTTCTATAAATTTGTTTCTCTTTCTCGAATTAAAACTTAGAAAAAGCAACTACAGATTTTTTACTCGTTTTATCCATTTTAAGGGAAAATCCTCTTCTTAAATCTCATTCGTCACCATCACAAATTAAAAAAAAAAAAATAACTTAAAAAGAAATGAAGATGATCTTGTTGATCTTGTGCAGTTTTGTTAGTTTTCATTATTTTCCTACTTTTTTCAAAATTCCTATTTTACTTCTCTCTCACTCTTTTCTTTAAGTGTCAATATGATGCCAATTCATTTTCATTATATTCAAAAACACACCATGAAAATGAGAATACAGACAAAACCATGTCATTGGCTACTTTGATAGAATACAGTATTAATTTTTGTAAAAGTGGGTGACTGAAAAAAATTATATTATGGGCCGGTTTTGTTTTGCATTTGTTTTCAAAAGCCCAACTATTCATTCTGTGGATCTCAAATTTTATGTCCAGTGTCTTTATTTTTGTACACATTGTAATATCTCCCACAAACATTTTTGTTTGACATCATGCCCAATTCTTTCTAGATTACTGTGTGATTATGACATTTTTGGTGCATGTTTTGAAATTTTATAAAAATTTTTAAAATTAACAAATTGTTTCAGACAGATATTCACATACAGCATCTTACTTTTACAATTATATTAAAATTTTGCTTTTAACTTATTTCAAAATTAATTTAATTTAAAATCAATTTTCATCCAGAAACACACTTACAATATGCTTTCGCTTGCAAAAGGGTGTTAGAGATATAACATGTAGATGATTAATTGTAGTAGATTGATATTCGTTCAGTTACTTGATTAGTTATTAGTTGATTGATTCATATATTTGTTAACATTTTCTTACAAAATTTTATCACCCCGTTCCAAAATTCTTCACTTTAGATAAACAAAATTCATAATCATCATCTATTCTTTTAGTTAGTTTCTACATAATATTCTTCTTCCTTGGAAGACAATAAAAGAATGTTATCAGTTTGATAATTGTATATTTCCATATTTAATAAGATTATAAGTTATAATCTGAAAGTCCTTACAAATTCTTCTTAATAATTTAAGTTTCATAACTTACAAATTTCTAGCCATTCCTAGGATGAACAACAAAGGTTCATAGCAAATGAAAACAGGGAAACAGCACTATGAAAATTTTCACATCTATGCTTTAAAATTAGCAGTAAAACAACAATTCTCTTACATGACTTTCATATCAGAGGACATTCAACCTCAGATTACACCATCAAACACCTTTGTCTTGTTCTGTAAAAACTCCAAATACAAGTTCTCTGACTTCCTAACAAAACACAACAGAACAACAAAAAAATGATAAGGGTACCAAATACTGTTAGTCAACCAAATGAATAAACTGCAAAAGTAACTCTGGTGCCAAATTTGCACTTCCTTTTTTGTTTCTTCAATTCATTGCAGTGTTGAAATATCACCTATTCCAACCTCAAATCTAGATTTACCATAACAGTAGTGTAAATCTCATACCTGTATTTATAAATAAGTAAATTCAAAAGAGTGTATGAAAGTAATAACTGTGAGACTCCCTGACAGACAAGAACATGTTGTGATGAGAATCAATGGAGGTAATGGATTTATGTCCTTCAACACAGTTTAGCATAATGATATATAACAGGAAGATTGAGAGAAAGAAGAAAAAAGTGCTTATAAGGAAATTACTTTCTTGGTGTCACCACTGCCATTGATTCTCATCACAACTTGCTCCAGCCAATTAGGGGATTCAATTCTGATTCATGACTTGCCTCAATCAGATGCAACCATTATATTAGCAGGGATTGAATGATCTGCTACAATGATATTATATAATATTTTATTGATTCATATTTGGAAAATGACACTAATGTAGTACACCTTGTTTCATTCATTGGTACTACCATTTTTGCTTAATTCATTTCCTGTTTTGATTGTACTGTCTTCTTGTACTGGAACACTGTACTACTCATCCCTTACTAAATCAATTGTTCTACTGATAGTTTTATCTCACATAACATGCACAGTGTAACTCAGTTCCCAATAATTAGAATAAAATTATGTAACAATAGTTATATTCGTAAGGAAAGACAGAAAGATTGCAAACACATCCCTTCTAGTAAATGGTTTGAATGTTGAATAAACATTAAATTTAATAAAAAAATATAATTTAATAAAAAAATTAAATTCAACAATTATATAAACATTAAATTTAATAAAAAAATATAATTTAGAGCGTGGTACATTATAATATATATAATTGGGTATTAAAGCCACCTGTAATGCATGTTGAATTAAGTGACAAAGGGATGATAAACTCCTCAATGATTGCAACTACAATCTCATAATCTCATTTGTTTAAGAGGACAACAACTAATCAAACTTTAAAAATGAAAAAAACTAATAAAATAATAGACATAGAAAAATGCTTTGAGGGACAACTACACGTGTTTATAAACTATACAAAAGTGATATTATAAAGTCATAACTTAACTCGACAATAAATTATAAAGGCATTTGTTGCATTATAGGTATCTTAGGCAAAACATTCAATAAATAAAAATTAGAATCATATTAAATTTTTGAGTGAATTAGTAATTTAGTTGTTCATTTATAGTGGTAGGATAACTTGGTCTAAATAATAATTATTCTTCATATCATATTATTTATATAGTATTACATGTATATATAAATTTATAGTATTACACACACATATATTAAAATATTAATTACTTTAAATATGGACAACATTTATTTTCTAAAAAAATTAATTATCACTATGAATTTGGTTTAAATATTAAAAAAGTATAATTTATTGTTTTTTATATTTTACTCCTTCTTTATAATAGATATATTACAATTTTCACAATAATTTCAAAATTAATTAATTTTTGATATAAATTTATAAATGAATTAAAATATAATTTTCTTTTTGTTATTAAAAATGTAAATAATATGTAAACTCAAGTTATTAATAAACAAAAACAATCTAATACTTCAACAACTTTTTAATGAGAGTTCTGACATAAATTTTCATCATAATTGTACATACATAAACTTTACAAAAATTATAGATGTTGTTATTATCACAAATATTGTTATTGTTTTAAATTTTAACTTTAAAATTAAAATTTGAAAAAATTGAACTTTTGGAATTTAAAATAATTGTATTTATGACATGATTTCACCACAATTAATTATCATGGTATAGATTCCAAATAGTCATATGTTAATATTTATGTTCCTGATCTCAATCCTCTCAAATATAAAATAATTTGTTAAAACTTATTGACATACCCATAAAAAAAACAAAAAAAAAGTTTTATTTTAAAAATAACATTTCAAAATTTTATAAGAAAAAACTAATTACAAGATTGGTTATATTAAACTTAATTAGAAGATGTTGCTTTATTATATATATATATAGACTTAATTAAGTTTAAATTACATCATAAATTAAGTTTTAATTAATTGAGTTCTTATAAAAAAATTTACTATTGAATATTTAAAAATATACTTTCTTTATTTTTGTTTGAGTATGGTGTCTTTCTGTTTTTTACTGTTGTAATATGACTTAATTGTTATTTTTGTTTTTATATCTCCAACTCACTAATCTAAATAGTTTTTTTTTTTTCTTATTATTTATTGGTCTTCATTCCCTCTCCTATAAGGAATAGAGATGGAAGAAGATATAAATAAGTTAATTAAAACAAGTTATAAATAAGTTAATTAAAACAAGTTAAAAACCTTCAAGGTATTATATTGATGACAAATTAAATGATAAAATATTTACATAAAAATAAAAGTTATTTTGAATACTCAAAATAATAGAAATTTTGAATAAAAATTGAATTAAAAATATTTAAATTTGTGATATATTTAAAATTTAATTAAGTCTTATATATATAAGATGACGTAAATTATTAATGGAGGAATTTTCACTAATAGATTTATCATTTCTTTAATTATTTAGTAATTTTTAATTTTAGTGGTCAATTTAGTCGTTAATTAAATTGTAAATATAAATTTAATTAATAATTTATAGGCTATAATTTCTAAACTGGTTTTAATATTTTTTTCTAATTTGGAATTTAATTAAACTAATCTTTACAATTTGAAAAATAAAAATAAGTAATTCCCTTACAGATTAATATTCAATGGTGAAGTCCATGACCACAACCCCATTGGATAAATAAATAATAACCACTGACCAAATTCCATCTAACAAAATAATTAATTTTGATGATTCAACAACTAATCACACTTAGATAAAGGAAAAGTTAATAATGACGATATCCATAAAAAATCAACCATATGGTTCTAAAAGAAAAAAAGCACGTGTTTATAAGATATACAAAAATTATACTGACACGACCACAGTTTGAAGACATAATAACATACATAAATGGTCCAACACCAATAGTGGCAAAAGCACTTCCTTTTGTTGCACATTATGTTTGTTTGAACAACACTAGTGGAACATTGGAACATTGTCAAGTTTTTCATCAAATAGAAACTCCACCACTAGAGAAAAAAAACATCAAACACTCCACTTGTTATTCTGAATCTCATATGAAACTAAAAGCAAAACAAGAAAAGGTTTAACTGCTAATTAGTCTGTGAAACCAGCAATGGTAGCATTGGGTTCAAGGGCCTTAGCAGCAGGGGAAGCTTCAACAGATGGAATGGGTTCAACAGTCTTCACAAGAAGCTCCTGAGGCAAATCCTTAATACCCTTTAGATAAAATGTGTACAAAATCTTGAAGGGATACACAATTTGATGCAACTTCACTTGACCCTTCACTCCCTCAAAAATTCCAGATCCACCAGTCACAGCCAAATATGAGTCCTCATAAGTCAGGTAAGGTCCCTGCACTGCTATGTGACCATAGTCTCCAAAGTAGAAGCTGAAGATTGCTTCATACCTGTCCCCTTTCTTTTCAGCTTTGTGTTGGATCAAAATACAAATACCAGATGTTATGCCAATGCGCTTTTGCAAATCTCCAGTGTACAACTGCATATGTCCAAAAACAAAATCAATTACAAAAACACATGTCACTGTCTCAGCATAAATCACATGGAAAATACAACATTTGCTACTGCATGATCATTATAAGCATAACAACAAGGAATATATAAACCTTCTGCAGCTACAAAAGCTAAGGTTAAGGTTTGAACATAATACAAACACAACAAATAATTCAGTATAATGTAAATATGAAATGAAATTAGCATAAATAAAGTAAATCTTCAAATGCAGAAAAAAAAAAAGTTATGTACAGCTCCTTACAGGATTTTACTGTTGTTTGCTGACTAGGATACGAAAAAATTGACTTTACTAATTAGCATAAAGTTTGCATTGAAGATGAACACAGATTAGGAAATAAAAACTCAAACTTTGGTGGAATAACAACATTAAAAACACCAATGAAACTCTGTAAATTTTGTCCTGAAAGTGAAGAAACTCACCTTGTTGCTGAAGGGGACTAAATCACCAAGGGAATTGACAGTTTTATAGCTCAATCGAAGGTAAACAGGGCTTCCACGGTCTCGCTCGTTGATCTCGTACACACTGAGTTCTTGGACTTTTTCTACAAAGTAATCAAGCAAAGAAACCAAAAGGGTGAGTTCAACGCATGATCAAGCCAAACCCAGTTAAATTTCAGCTATAAAAAATCAAACTTGAAAACTGGGTATGTCTACCAGAGTCAACAACAGGCTGAGCCTGGCTTCTGCAGGTGAAAGACTTCTTGGGAACTGAAGTGAGAGTGGAGTTCAGCTTGAGACTTTTGGAGAGAGAATGGTTTGGTGAGGTGAAGGGTGAGAAAGGTTTGGCAATGGAGGGTGCGAGGAACGACGTCGCTTTGGCACTGGCAGGTGTGAGGAAGGAAGAAGAAGGGATGGTTTTCACAGCAGAGAAGGCTGCCATTGTTAAGAGGTGGAGAAAAGAAGAGAAGGTTATGGAATGTGTGATGTGAAGAAGAAGGTAAAGGTGGTTTATATATATAGTGGAAAGTGGTGCTTACAAAAGGGAGATTACTGGTTTAACAGGTGGACGGTGGAAGAAAGGTGTGAATGTTATGGTGAGAATGTGAGAATGCGAAATAAAGAAACACGAAGTTTGAAGGGTCAAAGGTTCAATAATGGGTAGATAGTGGACGGTCTCATGAACAGTGCCTCATCGGAATCAGCGTGGCACTTGTTTTTGAGGGAAATAATAAATTTAAGGTACCAAGTTAGTGTGAACCTTTTTGTGGAGGTCTATGATATGAGCTTGTGTTCAATGTTTTTTTTCTTCTTTGGTTTCTTCTATATGCAATTGGGCGGTGCATGGCAAAATGAAGAAAGTGTTACCGAGAAGAGTATGGTCTTGCACTGATATAAAACACTGAATACCATAAAATATAATTATTTAATATTGAAATAAATTATTATTTTATTGTTATATAATATTTTATTGAAAAAATAGTTTCAAATGAGCGTGATTCTTGAGGAAAATTTGATTGAAAATGTGTTTGAGTGAGTTGTGTTAATATGGAGTGGGTGACCTTAGAAGAATGTTGGAGGATTAATCTTACCTTTCTGGACGGAGAGAAAAATTTTAATTTTCTTTCTTTCACGTTGAATTTTTTTTTTCTCCGGCCAAAAGTACTTCGTTTCCTTTCTTTTTCATAATTTTCTCGTTTAAGCATATCTATTATTATTATTCTTATACGTTTGAATATGAAAATTTTAGAAGATATTTTTTTAAAGAATTTGGAATATTTTATGAAAAAACACATTTCAATAAGAGAATTAAAAAAAATATTCGAGTAATTGAATTATTTAAAATTAATAAATTTTAAATTTTACTTAATTTTTTTATATTTTTAAATTTAAGTTTATTTTTTTCATTCTCTTATCAGGTTAATTTTGATCAAGAGATTATCAATTAGATCAAAATTAGATTAAGATCAATAATTAACGATAATTATTTTTTGCTAATATTAGTGGGAAAACAATTTTCAACCAATATCAATCTAAAATTGGTAAAATAAAGATCTATCGTTGTAAGAATAATCCCATCAATGTTAATACAAATAACTGTAGTTAATATTAAATGAAAAAAAAAAAGTCATTTTTAGCGTTAGTTGGAATTTTTTTTCTAATGTTAGTTAGAAATTTTTTTGTCTTTTTTTTAAGAACTATTATTTAAAATAATATCAATTAAAATTTATTATAAAATATCATTGATGTTAATATTTTTTTTAATATTTAAATAATATTTCATGCATTTTTCATTAAATTATTTTATCCAAACAAAATATTTAAATTATAAAATTATGAAATTTTAAGTCCAAAAACAAGATACAATATTAGATTAACATAATTTTATCTAGTACTACTGGTTGATTAAGTATATATTATATTTGTAAGAAATGGATTGACAAATTAGTGATGTTAACATTTATTTTTATGATAAATAAAATTATTAGTGATAAACTTAATATGTATTTCAATATTTATGAAATTTTGATATTCGTTATAGTGATAATATTTTATGTATATTGATTTTTTTTTAATAAATGGATTATTATTGTAATTGACTATATTTTATTTATATTATATTTGTTAAGAGAATATGAGGAGAAAACGTTTAAAAGATCTTAAATAATGAGAACTGAGTCAATTCCATATAAGACATTGACATCATCTTTGATCTAAAATCTTAAAGTATTGAGTATGTGAATCTTTTTTATATATTATTCAACTTTCTTATTTATATTTAATGTGAGATTTAGACTCACACTTTGATACCTAATAATATTAATATTTTATTACTTTATGATATAAATAACAATCAATTATTTTTTATTTTAGTTTACTGTGAGTACTAATATTTTATCGACTAACTATAAAAAAAAATATTTTTAATTTCTTATATTTAAAAAGATGAGTGATCTATGAGTCATGATATTTTTAATTTTATAAATTTTTTATAGATTTTTCCACAATAAATTGACAAATGATATCTTAAATCTCTATGGAAACTTTAGTGTTAAATAAATATTTATAGAATTATCACATGAGCTTTTAACCTCTAACGGACTCTGCCATGTGCACACAGTAAATTTGGTTATTTAAATAAATAAAAGAAATGTGCTATTGAGAGAAATATTATTATTATTATTATTATTAAAAAAGTCATTTATCACATACATACTATCAACCATGGATAATTTTTCTAAGGATGAAATCCATACATGAAATAAATACGACGACTAAAAACATTAATACATAAAAAATTAACATAATTTGTATAAAAGGTAACATAACTTATTCAATTAAGAGACTTACAAATATCTTTTTAGTGTACCATAATCAAACAAAATTATCAATAAAGCATGGATAAATTCTTTATCCACAATATAAGTATACAATTTTATCCTAATATAACACTAAACGAGAAGTTGACAATCTCGTATCTCTTACAACATTATTATAATCAACTTAGTATGAAAATTGGATGGATTGTATTAAATCTTAATTAGATTTAAATTTATTATTGTTATTAAACATAAATTAGATTTAAAATGTCCAAAAAAAATTGTACATTAAATGGAAAATCCCCATTATAATAAATGCATTATTATTTGTATTATTAGTAAAAGCATGTTAATGGCTTTTTTTTTTTCTATGAGTTCTTCCGTAATTTTACATATGGAGACCATATTATTATTTTATTATAAAAATGATTTACATAGCATATGTTAATTAGACTAAGCAATAAAAAAAATAATATGTGTTTTTACTTATGAAATTAACTTATCTGTTAGCATTTTACAGGGTGTACTTGTTAATTAAGTAAAAAATAGTTGAGGAAGAGAGAAGAATGACCAAATGGGTCTCTTGATGGGCCTTATCGAAGAACACAAAGTTCCAATTGGAGAGCCCATAATGGATGAAAATAGATCCATTATTTTAAATTTTGGATAATACAACACCACTGAAATTGCTTTTTGCATTGTTTTTTCATTCATCTTTATGGGATGTTAGTATTTTATATTTTTGGATAGTGAATTTCGAATCATCTGAAATATATTTCCATTACGTAAGTTAAAAATATATTTTAAATTACATAATTTATAAATATATTATAAAAATACTTTACAAAGTGTATAGTGTAAAATATGTTTACTTATTATGTAATTTGAAATACATTTTTATATTATACTGTCTACAAAATAAATTTGTAGATTATATTATCTAAAAACATATTCCAAGTAATACAATTTAGAATATATTTATAATACGTATAATCTAACATATATTTTTGTATAAAAAGATTATTTATAATATTTTTTAAATTACATAACTTAAAATATATTTTGAATTACATTATACATAATAAATTTTTAGATTATACAATTTAGAATATTTATTATTTATGATTTAGGACTCATGGTCAGTTTGAATTTTCCTCACACCTGTCGAGGTGCTCGAGAAGGTATGAGGTACGAAAAGAAATTGTCCACCAAAAGAAATTCCTCACACCTTGTTTTAATGTTGCACTTCGGCTTTTCCTTCTTTATTGTTTTGTCACTGGAACAATTTACATGGCCCACATAGGTTCTACCAAAGTTAGCCCAGTTTGCATTATGTCAATTTTTTTTTGCCTTTTGTTACCATCTGGGCTAATTCAGGCTTTGGTACCCAGGCCCAAGGTCGACAAGTTTCTAATTAATTATAAGATCTATCTGGAGAAAACTTCTTTATAAAAAAATAGTTTATAAACAAATTAAAAATTAGTTATTAGATAAACTAATGAAAAATAGTTTCTGAAAATTAGTTCATACATCAGCTTATTTTATTTTGAAAAAAAACTGATTTTATTTGTCTTTATTACAAATACTTTAAAAAAAATTATACTGCCCATAATAACATACTAAGAAACTAAGTTGCTCAACATAATTAGCAGAAATATTTTAAAAATGTTGACTATATGATTCAATTACTAACTTTGGCTTAGAAGACAATTTTTTTCATGATTTAATAATATATCACTTATAATATAATGCAGACAAACAATAAAATAATTCATGCAATAATAAACCAATAAACCTTAGTTAAGAATAAACTAAGAGTAGTATCCAATAATAATAGCTTTATTAAAGACAAATAATATTTTCAATAATAGCTATATATTATAAGATCAAAAGGTCAAACATCAATTATAATGATAATAAAAGAATGTTTGAATATGTTTTAGTGTTTACAAAATGGTGATATATGATTTTGATTCCTGCAACTTTATTTCTTTAATTTTCATCCTTCTAGAATTTAAATTTATTATTTTAATTCTTATAAAATGGTTAAATTTTTAATCTAGTCCCTTTCAAGTATTTTTTTTATCATTTCAAAATATAAAATTACAATTTTTCGTCCCTAAAGTTCCTTTTCATACATATATAGTTTTTTTTTTTCGAGATATTACTTGTTATATTACTTGGTGGCATTGTACAACATACACCAACAAATATTATCTCGAAATAACTACCTAATATTTCATCTAACATATAATAGTAAAAATAGAATAAAATTTTAGTTAATTTGAGAGATAAAAGTCAAATAATTGATTTTTACAGTTTTCTTTTCAATTTTTATAATGATAGAAAAAAAAAGGTTAACTATACTTTTTTTTATTGATACATCTAATATTTTTAAACTTTTTTGGTAAGATTTAGTGAAAAAAAAAATTTAAATAATAAAGGAATATGAAAGAAGCAAAGCTATAACCAAGCCAACATAGTTACTTGCTTAGCCAGAATTTACTCCATGCTCATAAAAAACATAGATCAAAGAGCAACATAAGCATCAAATCTTACCCAGTAAGAGCTAAGTATGGCTAGCTAGGTATAAAACATAAAATTTTTTATAATTCTGGTCCAACAAGTCTAAATTCTGACTCAGCGAATCACTTATGGAATACTCTTTATTTGGCTCAAAATCTCATATATGAACAAGTGAAGATAAAAAAGAAGGGAATGAGACATAGAAAGAGAAATTTCACCTCCATTTCTTCATTATCTTTGGGTTTAGATTTCCTATGTACTATCCAACTCCATGAGTAATTAAATTCTCTTTTATTGGAGTTAGATGTATTTATTAGCACTCTTTGTATATTTTGATTTATGTAGGCATAATGTTACATTACTCTTTTTCATTTGATGTTTAATCATTATGTTTATTGTAGTTTCATTAATCATAGTTTTAAGAAGTTGGAAAATCACTAAGTCATTGAACTAAGATAAAGACAATCAATAAAAATATGTTTTAAAAGGGATAATGACTTATGGATCATTTTTAAATTTTTAAACTTAATATGTAAGTTTATTTATTTGAGTTAAGAAGAGACGTAATTCAATACAATATACTTAGAATTTATTTTAAGATATTAGAATGACTTTTCATGATAAGGATTTATGATAATATAAAAAAGAGTAAAATATTTTTTTTTTGAATTTAATGAAATAGAGTGAAAATATCCATATCATATACTAACTTTTTCTTCTTAAAATTACTAAAAATATTGTCTATTTAATTTAACTTCTTTTCGTCTTCTTATTTCATTTCACTTCGTTGTTTATTTTATACTTAGTAGGATAAAGTATAGTTCTTAGTATTAAACCAAATCTTTGCAGATTTGATACTCTTACTAATTTTAAAAACTACTAACCATAATTGTGTAATTGACTTTCTAAATGTATTGTAAAGATAAAAGAAACATATATCAATTGTTGTGTTGAATGGGAAAATGCAATTAAGATTCTTAATATCTCATCCAATGGTAGGAGAGTCCACGTAATGACAGATAATTAATCCAGTAATCTCACAAAACTCATAATTAAATGGAATTACTATTATCATTCTTCTTGTACATTGTCTTATATGGAATGAATGTAACCAAGTACACTGAACCGTACCAATGAGATATGTGGCTATACGTGCATAATCTTTGATCAAACCAAGAAATTTACAAGATCAGCTATTACTTTGTTCTGATTATTTTATGAGGAAAAGACTATGGGAATGTTAATGAAGAATTAGGATTTTACAGAAACATGAAATGGACAAGAGGGTTACAAGCAAAAAAAAATCTAGGTTTGTCCACAGTATCAAAGGCAGTAACCATGCCACTCACGAGCATTTCACGTGCTCCAATGTCTTCTTAATGCGTTACAGCTTTGCGTTTTGGTCCATTAAGATATTCTTAGACGAAACCCCCAAAGGAACATGGTTCAGACAAGTTTGGTAGTGAAGGCCTTCTAGACATATTTAAAGTCCCCATGTCCCTTTTGCTTACACCCTTCATTTAATTCTTCCACACCTTCGCCTACTACACCTAACTCAAATGCTTCATTTCTTCATTATTCAACACCAAAATCACATTCTTCAATCACATACCATACATAATAATTTTCACTATTTTTTGTTACAATCTCAACTCCATTAGTATGGTTCTGATTTTATGATAAAATCTTAGACTAGATCTACAGAACTTTCAGGTGTATCCAATTTGTATAGATAAATGTAATGAATTCAAGTTTTTATAAGGATAAGCTATCTTATAATCTCTTTATTTGATTTCTAAAAGGATAAGCTATCTTAATCATGCAACTCAAGTTTTATAGTACACAAAGAAAGGAAAAATAATCATTATTTTTGACATTTTGTCACCATATGTGAGAGAAGTTCCCTTGAAGGAATGTATATTGTTTCTATATGTCACTATAATATACTTAATTAAGCACGACAAAGCTTTCATTTAAGCTTCCAAAGAGAAGAGAAATAAAATAAAAATAGAAAATGGAAGCTGCAATTCTAAGTGATATGGGTGGAGCACAAGACACAACCTGCGGGATTATGCTTCTTAAGTCAAGATGAAGCCCTAAATACTGAAACAATTGGTCGGGGTTTGAAGAAGTGTCTCGGATTAATTTCAGATTCATCACAACTAATTTTGTATCTTTCACTATATTTTTGGCTTCAAGCTTAGTAGATAAAAATGTGAATAGAAATGAAAGATTGGTTAAATATCTTTGATCTTTCACTACATTTGTGGAGTTAGTTACAGACAGTGAGAGAATCTTGCTCATTGCCACACGATTAAGCACATTAGGCCATAACTCGTGGAGCCACAACCATTTTACATTTATACTATAATGTCCTTTAAGATAACCTTCTCTGACACACCCTTGTCTTTATATCCCATATTTGAAATCACATGCCTAACTTTGACTATTAGCCTGCCATTACAGTTTTCAGACGTCTAGTATAAGATAGAAGGTGGCATCTGTTAGTTTTGCACGAACATGAATATCAACATATGGGTATGACCAATTTAAATTAACCCTAGACAATTTTCCCTTTTATACCTAACTAGTAGTGAACAGCACATATTCTACCCGTGTTAAGAAAAGCAACAAGAACAACAACTAAGCTTAAAGTATTAAAGTATGTATAGCTGAGTGCTAATGATTATGCTTATTATTGTGATAAGTCTTGTTGTCTGCATTCATTAAAACGAGTTAAGTAAACATAATGAACTTAGTTAAAAGTTCTTTCAAATGTGTCCATGATTGAATTTTGCATTAGAGGAAACTTCACACGGATATAGATGTAACAAATAATTGGAGAATATAGTCAAGCGACATGACAAGGAAGCTTCGTTGTTTCTTGGCCTAATTATGAGGTTCAAACCATGGAGGGCTCAAAAATCTAAGATAACATTGGGTTTTTACTTAGCATGAGCTAAACATTATTATTTGTTTTGCTTAATTCAATGGCCGACCACTTATCTTGGTGGTTGATGCCACATAAATGTTGGTGCAGAGAGATGGAGAGAGAATGGGGGTATGGAATCTGAAATGAGGGGCCTATAGACATTTTTTTTCGGAACCATGGACCACACATTTCTCTCTATAAGAAGCCCTTTGGAGCTCCATTTGTAACACTGCTTCAAGTGGTTTCAACTTTCAACACACACATTTCGCTCTTCACATCTATCTCTCTACACTACATAAGTTAACAAGAAAGGAGCTTGCATAGACACAAAGATGAGCAAAGATTCCATGAGAGCTTCAAAGAAGAAGGTTTCATGCAGAAGGCTTGGAGGGTACCTCAAAGAGCAAAAGGGAAGACTATACATAATCAGAAGGTGTGTAGTCATGCTACTTTGCTGGCATGACTAGATACAATCATTCTCAACATCTCCAAGTATCATTGATCAACGTTTTTCTTTGCTCATATCATGGATCAGCTCACACCAGAGCCCTCAAAGCCATGGTCAAGGATCAAAGTTCAAGCATGCAGAAAAATAACATATATATATGTTTTGCTAGCTAGCTCTTTGTTATTAATTCCCTATGTAAATAGCAGAGAGAGTAACGTTAGAGAAAATTTCCTTCATATCATGGCTAAAAAATGTAAGTTCTCTACGTGCAAAGAGGCTAATTGGCAATGAACTAAAATTTTCAGTTTCTATTCTACACTTGGAGTAGTACTTCTATTTGTTTCTTTTGAATCAAGAACTCTTTAGTTTGGACGAGTTAATTATATATATAATTGGCATATTTTGTTCATTTTGTATGGTTATTATTATTATTACACTCCCTTAGTGTACAAAAGAAGCATTGAGAATAAGCTAATTAATGATAATTAATCAGATGTTTATCTGTAGAGTGTTTGCAAGTTTTGTGATTAGAAAAAGAAGAATAAATAATTGAAGATTTGTGGAGTAGATGGAGGAGAATGTTGCCTTGAATGGTGAAAGTAAAAGTTAAAAGTGAAAAGCTAAGATGCATAAGAGCTATATTTATTGTATAGCTACAAAAGAAGGACACAAATGGGTGCTTATGAGTTGAAGAGTGTGTTGTGTCTTTTACGTAGGCTCTATTTGTTGAGGTCTTGTCAACTCAAAGTTACATTATATTGCATTTTGAAAAAGAGATCGTGCATCACATGTGGGGTGATATGACCCTCTCTTCCATTTTTCTCATTGTTTTCTTGGACATCATTTGTTTTTCTTACCGTTTTATCCACTTCTTCATTTGTCTCCTCTGAGTCACTGTTTCACAAGACTTGTTCATAGCTTTTGAAAAAGAAAAACTCCATTTGAAGAGTTTGTTTTGGTAGGTTTTTCTTCTAAATTTTGTTACTGTTGGTGTTTGAACACCTCCAAACAGTAAAAAAATGTACATTCACTATAGGTTACAATACTAGCTTCTGCACTAACATGGCATATAGATGCTATTCCAAACTCACTAACTGTTATTTCCACATTTCTTTTTACCAGTGCAGAATTTTCCTCCTTACTGTTGCTTCTTTTATGCAGTAGCCTCTATTGTTAGTCTCTTTCTCCTTGACTGCAATAATTCACACAATTGAAAAAAAAAAAAAGTAAGGTATAGTATGAATTGTTCCTAAGGTCCAGCTACTATAATATTTTAATTTTATATTATATATTCGGGTGGGTGTGGATTGGTCTTTTTAAATTCAATCTAAATCTAAATAATTGAATTGGATTTTAAATCTAAATTCATATTATATTTAAATCTAAAATAATTAAAATTATTATATCTTTTCTAAGAATAATTTTTAGAATGAAAATTTGTTGAAATCCTTCATATTTCATGAAATCTGTACTTAATGCATGTTCTCTTGATATAGATACCATGTTTGTTATATGTTCTGAATTTAAATGTATGATGTTACTTCTTAATAAAAGTAATTTCTTGAGAGTTTAGTTTTGAATCAGGCCATGGATATGATTTTTAAAATCCAAACCAAAGTTTAATCTAAATTTGTTTTAAATGTAAATAATTAGGTTCAAGTTAAATCCAAAATAGTTTTTTTCTTAAATAATCAGTTTGAATGATTATATGTGTATTTTTATTGATGTCTATTTTTGTTTATCTTATCATTGCCAATATATAAAATTGAATTAAGTGAAATAAAAACGTAGGATGTATCATATGAATAAATAATAAAAAGCGTTGGTATAAATTTATTTGGTTTTATCATTTCCTCTAATTTAATTTAATGCATTCAAACTCATTTAACTATTAATCAAGCAAAAATAAGTATACAAAAGTAGTTAATTTCTTTTGGGGTGTTCGGTATCAACTTTCCTATATTTTTTGGTAGTTGTTCCTTAAAAATGACAAATCACAAAGTACTCCCTTTCCTTTATAACACGTTTCATCTACTAGTGTGGTGTTTGGTAAATATCATGGAATATGCTTTATATACATCATATTGAGGTGAACTATAGTGCTTTAATCTCACAACTTTATTCTTTCATGTAAGTGCTATATATAACTGGATATATTATTATTTTATTCTAAAATTTCATTTATATTTATTATTATCTTGTAAATATAATAATTTATGATCTTGTATCCCAAAATTTTGGTTGAATTAAGAAACAATAATTTAGTTTGGAATTTGTAGGGTACAATAGATTTTCATCTAATATTTGGAAATATCAGATTTGAGATATGTCAGAGTATCTTCAGAATTAGAGGTTCATTCTTTTTGTGCAGACATGGTGTCTCTGTTATGAATAATATATATGTTTCTGTATTAATGAATGAACACTTCCTCTATAAGTGTAGTCAGATTATTATTTTGCCTGCTCAAATAAAATAATACGTAAATGAACATATGCATATGCATTTATGTTTTTCACTAATCAATTTACACACTTTGAAACTGATTCAGCAGTGAACTAAGATTGACACATTAAACAGTACAGGTATAAAGGTTGGTCAAGCACGTTGAAATTGCATTTCAAGTTATTTTATCTATTAAAATAATGCACTGAGTTAACCTGAATTAATTTTCTGGATGATGTTTATTCTTTTATTAGATAAACAAAAAGTTAACCAATAATAAATTTCAATCTTCTTATTTAGGGATTCGAGTTCTTTAAATAAAGAAATTAGATTAAAAATAGACTCCACCAAATATTATCAATAAGGTTTTCCGACGGAAGTTCATGTTTTGTTAATTAATATATTAATTTACTGGATTAATTGCAAATTAGATTGATCTATGTGTTGCAGATTAGTTTATTAATATTTAAAATTCATTTAAATAAATATTTTTTATACAATGAAAATAATATATCTATTAAAATAAAATAAATGTGAAATTCAAAAAAATAAAGACTTAATTATAATTTTTATTTTCTATTTTAAAATATAGTTATTTAGATTCTCCGTTTTGGAAAATTCATGATTTTAGTTAAACCTTTCATTTTGCTCATGTTTGTTTCTTTGCATTTTTTTGAGCGATAATAACCGACATTGTTTTATATGTTTTCACTTTTAAACATTAAGAACTATGTTTCTAGTTACACTTTCATGGATGAGTCAATTCTTCTTACATAACTTAAAACAGATTAAAATTAATCAAATAATTGATCCAATTTACCACCTTGATGTAAAGTTGTAAGCAAAGGCTTTTTAATCTATGAAGGCGGTGAAAGATTTTAGTTTCACTTTCTTTCTGTATATTATTTTTTTTCCACCGAAACATGTCATTTCTCTGACAAAGTTATCAGTTTGAAAAACGTTAACTCATAAGTTGAGTGCCAAAACAGAACAAAATTCTTATTAATGATTTTGAACTTAGGTTAAAGTGGTTTGGCTTCTCACAAACACTCGCATCTTATCTACAGTGTTCCAAAAAAAATCACGTTCTCTTCCACCTTTAGCAAACAAGTAATACGACAAGGCTCTAAAGGGCAAAAAAATTCATACACAGAATCAAAGTTCAAACACAACACTCTTGCACTCGTGCAGTCTAGGACAGTGCGTGACTAAATCAGAGACGGGTCAGATTCAAACAGTGTCCAAATTCTCTCATGCCATTATTTTCATTTTCTCTCAACACAAAACAACTATATTGTTTATATTAATTTTTAATAAAATTATGTTTATATTTTGCATATTTAAAGTGATTTTAATTTTTAAAAAATGAGATTTGTAAAGGAAATAGAGAGAGAGAAAAGTGTTGAGGGATGGTGTTTAGGGCCCAATGAACAGAGGGAACCTCATGATTCAGTTAAGCAGTGAGAAAAAGTTTGATTGGTCAAAGTGGCAGCTTTATGATGCACACATGCACCCCAAATCCACATGCTCACTCACTCTCTCATCCACATTGACCCGTCGTCGTTTTCATCATACCACTCCCATTACTCTCTGTTTTGATTCTTTCACACTACAAAACCATGGTCCCACAACTTTAACCTCTGTGGGACCATCTCCACCCCATTCATTTCTCCCAAATCATTAACACATAACACTAATAAGATCAAAGTAGAAGGAAACTCCAATGGAACTTTTAACCTAAAGCAACACTCTTTTGCTTCACATTGTCACATCTTAACATGTCACTTGTGTACTTTTGGTATTGTTGGTCCATCTTATGGGATGACACTATTAACAAATTATCCTTTTAGTAAATCTCTCATATATGAACTAAAATTGCTGAATGCTTTAGTCTTCTTTATAGTATAAAATATATTTAGCATTATTTGATATTCTATTTATGAAATATTAATGTAAATATGTAAAATGTTATATTCTTTACACTTGTATGAAACCGAATTGCTAGGGATTGTAATCCAAAATGATAGTTATAGTATTTTATATCTGTATTTATTTACACTTCCTACAACTGTAGTTCCAAGTTGTTATTCTCTGAGTTTGAAAATAATGACTGTTTCGATGTTAATGGGCCTCTCTGTTTCAAACAGCTCTGTACTTGGGCCCATAGCATGGTCATCGATAGGGCAGTTGCTTCTTGCATTCAAAAATTACTTCCTGCACCCATCAATGAGGGGAAATGATAGAAGTGTCTTTCTGGATTAATATAAAAGAAGTTAGGTTTTTGGATAGTAGCTTGATGGAAGTAGTGGGGCATTGTCAGTGGTGGTTGGCTCCTTATCCCATTGGGTTAGATTTTGGTGGAAAAACTTTACTTTGGTTAAGAGAGTGTTCATCACTGTGTGTAAGGTGCCCGTGTGGAACTTTTTTCTTTCATTTTCGGAAAGGGAACTTCGGAAATATTATGGAATTTTGTTTCCAGAAAAGAATTTGGTGAGAAAAAATACTTGAGTTACAGAAAAGAAATTTCGAAACATATTTCCAGAAAATAGATTCCAAAACTCAAATTGAACTTCTGGAAACAGTATTCCGGAATTGATTTTTACACCTCTCAAAATTCATTCCTTTTTACATCCGAAGAGTATTAAAAATATGAGGGGTGCAAGAAGCAATTTCCCATCGATAATATGCCCTTGGCCCAAATCAGCAACGGTCCATGTTTTTCCTAGACCTGTGCAGTATTCCCAGTCCAACTCAGTTATAGATAGCAAGCCCATTTTCTGGACCTTTTCCTAAAAGAACAAGGTGTGTACCTTGACTTAGTCTTTATATTGTATATAAATACACAAATTATTTTTTAATTTAGTTGCAGTTAATAAAAACAAAAATATTGTTGCAACGAAATAAAAAATGAATATTGGTATTAGGAGAAAACAATATTAGAAAATATTATGGTGTTTTAGAGTAGAAAAGGTGGCAGAATTGAAGTGCAGTAAATCTGAAAGGACCCTACCGCGCGTGCACGGTGCACCATCGGTGGAGGAGTTGGCCTTCTAAAGTGATTCTGTCTCCATGCACCACTTTTTATTATTATTATTATTATTATTATTATTATTATTATTATTATTATTATTATTATTATGATTTGTAATGTTTCTTTGTGGACAATATTTAAGAACAAATCATATCTCAAATAATATATTCAATGGGTAATTATACTAATTCGCTTTCGTTTTAGTGTTAGTTATTATTTTATATCTTTTTCATTTTCAAAATTATATTATTCAATTTTTTATTTTAGTACATTTTACGGAGACTTTTATGTATAATGTGTGGATAAAAGTGAGACAAATACTATTTTTTTGAAAGTTAAGCATTATAACTAAAAATTAATGTAATTATTCTTAAGTTTGATATTATTCGATGTTAAGACATTTGAACTGTTTGGTTATTATCTGTAAGTTGTAATAATTGGTATTGTTCACTCTTCCTGAAATTTAATAGAATAAAATTACAATATCTTCTTTTTCTCTTATATAAATTTTTGTCCACATATTGATGTGTTACTTCTTTTAAATAGTTATAGTTCTTTTTCCATTTCTTTGTTTTTCAAGAGTTTGATAAATATTTCCCTGACAGAACACATGTACCAACAACCAGTATTAAATTTCTTCTAAAAAGATGTTTAGTTAATGCAATCTCACCTCAACAAAAATAGAATATATATATATATATATATATATATATATA
>Ga0099825_1000714_pt1 | contig 37905 bp, 28 predicted proteins | sample SiratroredBW_FD_76838 | JGI IMG/M metagenome (GOLD analysis project Ga0099825, IMG submission 76838) | Root nodule microbial communities of legume samples collected from California, USA - Siratro red BW | ecosystem: Host-associated > Plants > Roots > Nodule | place: USA: California | collected...
CAATTTGCTGGGTTAACTGTTTATCAGTTTATTTTACCAGAAAACCAAATCTCTCATTGTTGTTGATCAAAGACTGTTTTCACACATTTAACAAAGTTTATATTGTTTAATAAAAAGTTTTTTAATCTGTCAAGGTTGATAAACTTGAAGTTGATCAGTTCTTTCTGTGTGGTTATGTTCTATTCTGTTTCTGTGCAGTAAACTAAATCACTTCCGTACTTACATTTAAATTTAGATAAAATTGTTTGATCTGTTGCATTGTACTGTGACTGGATTAGATTCTGTTTACTGATTCATTCTACAGTCTTGCTCAGTAAAGTCAATAAAGATCTAGTTTATTCAACAACTTTGAATTTCTTAAAAGGTCAACTAGTTTTTGAAAAAGATTTTGAAATCCAATTCACCCCCCTCTTGTATTTCAGCCAAAACAGTTTCTTTCAGATATAAATAAGATGACACCTAAAAAAAGAGGAAAGTTTATATAAATAGGAAAAATTAGTATCCAGGTTTCATTTTTATATAAACCACCACCTCTCTCAGAAGCAGTTCTTCCCCTTTTCTCTATCTTGTCTCTAAAACTCCGCCTTCCTTCCTTATCACACTAACGATCAGAGATCATCCTTAGGTTCCTGGCATCAAGTAGAGCAAGAGTGTCCAATCAGATTCTTGAACAGAGTAAGTTTATTTTTTGCTCATCTTCCCCAAAGTCAGTTTTAGGTCAATTTCGTTCTTGGTAGGCGTATTTTTCTTGTGTCCTTCAAGGCGTAAAAATGAGTCTCTATTGGTCCATTGTTCTAATATTGTAGTTTGATCATTGGTCAAAAGCTCTTTATTTTTTGTTTTGTAAATAAGGATGAACTTAGTTAAGTAATTGTTATGTAGCAATGTTAAATGATGTCAATTGAGTAATTGATCACTGATGATTTAATTGAGTATGTGCTTTTTTTTTTAGACTTATGAATGAAATTAGTTGTTCTTGAGAATTTGTGTTGTAGTTTTTCTCTTGTATTATTGTGATTGGAAATGCATTGAAAATATACCCAGTGAGATTTTAAGCTTTAGAGTCATTCAAGTAAATACTATCACTGATTATGCATAATTGATTTTGCTTGAGTTTCTTTGTCGATTATTCAATTGCATGTGACATATGATGAAGACCATTTTTGTTGTTTACCTTCATTATCTAGAGCCAAATAACTAGCCTTTTTTCTTAATAAAATATTTGTACCTTTGTAATCCTTTTAAAAGATGTTGTTCCCATCCTTAAAACTATTAAATTTGTTTGACTACCTTACATTAACTTAAGAGAGCAAGTAGATCAGAAACTTAGTATCATTCGAGTTTGGGGGAGAATATGTGAAGAAAAAGGGGAATAAAGGGAATTATCATAAAAAATCTTATAGTCAAATACATAATTTTGGGGGTAAGTCGGAGGTGAACCAACCAAGTTCATTATCTCACCTGTGGAACGAACCCAATAAACTTGCTTATCAAGATTAAGTACAAATCCATGTTGCTAATAAGGCTTATTATCATGGCTTACGAATGAGCTTGATGAACATTAAACTGACCCAATACCATTCCTATAAATAGGGTGATACACCCACTACTGTTCTTATTACTTCTTATTCATACTGAAAACTAACTTGATCATCAGAGTGCCTTTGCAGGTATCCTTCTCAAGTCGAGTAGAAGATGTTTGACTTGGAAACTTCACCAAATCCCTGAAGATAGACTGAGTACTTTTATTTGGTTCCAGCTCATCACTCTTAGTTTAGTAACCTATTCACTCTATCTGGAACAATAGACTTTGTTTCAATATATTAGTTTCTACTAGTTAAGTAGATGACTTCGGTAAGAAAAATTATCTTTTACATTCTTAATAGATTTTTATTTTTATTCTTATACTTCAATTTCTAAATCAACCTAGCAAATCTTATTTTATAAATTATGTGTGATTATGACTTCTTATTGGTCCCTTCTCCCTATTCCTTCACTAGGCTTAAATTTAATCATTTAATGAGAACTTAGACTTACCTTTATAACATTTTCAAAAAACTTCAGCAACACATTATGTTTTTGGGTTAGCCATTTATCAACGATAATTGATTTGAAGCTTTGAAATTTGAATTGATTGGGAGAAGGTTCGCTGTGCCATTATTGACACTGCGAAATTCAGTGATTCAACATGGAAGATTACCTAAAACCTATTACAATTCACGTGAAGCGCTGTGTTGGTCATGTTCTTGTTCAAATTCCATTTTGAATTTGAAAATGATAAGTCAAGAAACAATTCAATTATTTGAATGTACAAATTAAAGCAGTCATACATACACCTCAGTTTATTACGTGTACCATCGCGGTGTTTCAATTCAATTGAAAAAGCAAGATTCGAAATTAGCGAAATCCAATTCAGTGCTGAATCGTGAGACATAATTGAAGCACACGTTATTTTAACAGTGACTTTGTGCTTTTGAATTCACGGTTAATTTCAATATTTTGGTTGGTGATTCAATTAGTCAAGCAGTGCAGATCACCCAGGAGTCATGGATGCACTTTCAGATCAAATTCGTATTTGGTGGAGGAATGATAAACGTGACATATTGATTCACACGATAATAATGTGTTTGGATTGGTTCAGTTTGATGTCTCCACATGTTAGCGAATTGAACGGTGCTGAACGGACCGTTTATGGATGAGTTTAGGTTAATCTAGTCCATATCTCCTAAAAGTCGACTAACGTTTAATTTTATGGTGTAATCTTGCTTAATGAAATTAATATTTTTATTGTCACTCCAATCAATCGACATTTTCTCTATGTATGTGAGATCATTTGATCCCCGAATGCTATAATGACCCTTTATGTTCGAGGTTGCTCAGAGTCCCAGATAAAATTATTTCTAAAAGAAAACTTTTCATTCTCGGCTCTTTCTTTGTTCCACGTAATCTGTGGTGTGTCCTCCGCTTAGGGCCGAGACTCAAGAGGGGTAAGGTTTAAAAGTGTAACATGTCATATTTTCATATAATTGGAATTCTATCCATAAAAAATATATAATAAATCTAAATATAAATATCCATATATTCAGAAGAGTATTTCATAATAGACTTCTTTACATAAAATTTAATAATTTTTTTATAATACAAAATAAAATAAATCTTCTCCATCACTTCATTGAGGAGCCACACTACCTGTCAAATCCTTTATTCACGTGTAACATATGATCATCGTATATTTAAACACAAAATAAACACCAAACTAGAAAGGTAAGTTAGAGTTTTAAAAATATATTTTCATAAATTAGATTTCTATCTCAACCAAACTACAACAAATCAGACTTTCATACTTTATCTCATACATCATATCACCATTATCACTTCTCTACAACAACTCATGGCATACATATACTATGTCACATATGAAGACACTTGACTCTCTACCTTCGGAAGACATGTATTGAATTAGACTTAGAGGTTTGCACTTGTCATATACCATTCCATCTGTTTCAATTAGTTCCTATTTCAAACTCGGATACAATTTTCATATGATATGATTAGTTCATATTTCAAACATTAGATATAACTTCCATATGCACAGGGTTAATCCATATGATCTGTCCAATCGATTCCTTTTAATACCGTAGTGTAGTCATATAAACCTGTTAACACATATGATATGGTCTAATTAGTTTTTTTTTTTTTACACTGTAATGCAATCATATGAACATGTTAATCCATATGATTTGGTCCAATCGGTTCTTTTTTACATCGTAGCACAGTCATATGAACCTGTTAATCCATATGATTTAGTCCAACCGGTTATTTTTTTTCACACCACGCATAGTCATATGGACACGCTAATTCATATGATCTGGTCCAATTGGTTCTTTTCACATCATAGCGCAGTCATATGAACCTCTTAATCCATATGATTTGGTCCAATCGATTTTTTTGTCACATCGTGGCGCAGTCATATGAACCTCCTTCGACTCTCACTACTTGGATATCTTCATATATATGATTCCAATATATAAAGTCATTATACCTCTTTATTGATCAAATCCATAAACAATACACATCCTAAACAATCTCAACACAGGTATCTCCTTTCCTAAAGGTACTATGTCGTGATCACACATAACATCAATCAACAATATTTCGTATAATAGTTACTTTCAAAACAGTTCTCAATTGACAACACGTCAAAAGCATTAAATACATATATGAAATTCCACAATCAACTTCTGCAAAAAAGTTTGGAACTAGTAACCATTTAACCCTCACATCCAGGTATTCTAACTTAGGGTTCTATTTCAAAGTAAATTAACATTTATGAAAACATACAATTAATTGCCTTTACTTGTATAGAGTATAGATATTCAAAGGAGTTCCAAAAACCAAAAATCACAAACCTAACCTGCAGCAAAAGCTTTTGATCAATTATCAGACTACACTACAATGACAATGGGCCAATAGGGACTCATTTTGATTCCTTGGAGGACATAACGAGAATACCCCTACCAAGAACGAAATTGACCTATAACTAATTCTAAGGAAGATTAACAGAAAATGAGCTTACTCTATTCAATAATCTGATCAGACACTCTTGTTCCACTCGATGCTAGGAATCTAGGGGTGACCTCCAATCGTCAGTCTAATAAGGAAGTATGGCAAAGTTTCAGAGAGTAGGCAGAGAAAAGGGGAAAAACCACTTCTTAGATAGAGATTTGGTGATTTTTATAAAAATTAAAATTGAATATCTGATTTTCCTATTTAGGTGTCGCCTTATTTATATCTAATGCTAAATTTTATATTCTATATGTTTTTCTTCTAAAGTTATTTTCTAGGGTTTTACAAGAAAAGTCGTGAGCATGCTCTAAGGAGTTGTTAATTTGTTAGGCCCTCTTGAAAGATGTGATTGATTAATGAGGGTGTGTCTCCTAAGGATTGTGACTAATTTTCTTTGGTAGTTATAGGATTCGAAGAGATCTAACGGTTGGCGAATGTTGTAACAATTTGGCTTTCTCAGTCCCTGGACTATAAATAATTTGTAGGTCATTGTTATGGGACCGTGTTGTTTCTTCAAGAATTCAAGTAGTGGCTAGGTGTAGGGAATTTCTTTCATTATCAGGTTAGTCATGTCATCTTCTTCTAGCATTTTAGGATCTTCGCGTAGGGGGTCATCCAATGATGATGTTGAGTCCTTGGTCCTTCTTGAGGGTTATAGGAATAGTTAGCTCTAAAAGGGGGCTTGAATGGAGCCTGAATGCAATTTAGTGTGAACAAAATCCTCTAAACAAGATCGTCCAATGTACGAATATAAGCACAGATGAAACAGTTTTATACTGATTCACCCTAATCCCTTGGGCTACGTCTAGTTCTCCCTTGAACATACCATTCAAGAGGTTCCATTATTCAGTAACAGTTACAACAAGTATAAACCTCTCTAGGTTACAACAAGTATACAAACCTCTCCAAGTTACAACGAGTACACAAGCCTCTATAGGTTATCCAAGTACACAAACCTCTCCAAGTTATACTGGTCCCAATTGTAAAACAAGTTTAGGATGAGTTCAAGAGGGGGGAGGAGTGAATTTAACTTTAAAAAATTTTCACAAAAATGGAAAGTATTAATTTTAGAATGAAAGTTCTTTATTGAAACTACTGAAAAATGTTATTCTGAAATGTGTAGCAAAGAATCAATAAATCCCAGATCAGAATCAATCAATTGAAATAATACACATATCTGAAAACAACAAGAAACAGTTTACTGAATCACAAATGCAATCAATTGAATACAGTGCACAAACCCAAACAGTTCAGAAACAATCAAGGTATAGCTAGAACCAATAAACAGTAGGAGCAATTAACTAGAAACAGAATGTAAATCAATTCAGTCAAGAACTAGTAAAGACACCAAAAACAGAAGCGAAGCAATTAATTGAATAGAAATGAAGCTCAGAGCTGCCCAGAAACAATCAGATAAACAATATAGACAATAAGCAGAAAATCAATCTAACAACAATATAATCTAGATTAATAGACAGAACCAGAAGTAACAATTTATTCAAAAAGACAAGTTTTCAGCAACTCAATCAATTAAACAATAATTATAGTTGACAGAAAACACTTTAATAAAATCAAGAACAAACTCAGTCAATTATACAGATGAAATAATAGTTCCAGAAAATAAACATTGTAACACAGTAAAAAAGAACAATCAATTACGTGCGATGAACAATTAATTGAGTAAGCAACAACAAATATAACAAAGCGTTCAAGAAGAGAGAAAGAGAGATTAAGAACACTAAGATTTATACTGGTTCACCCTTCCTCAAGGACTACGTCTAGTCCTTTGCCAACAAGCAAAGAGTTCCACTAAAAAAGATCATAAAGATCAGTTTACAACAATACAAACACCTTGCAACCAGCAAGATACCACTGCTCCCAGCAGCAAAGAACCTATTGCACCCCGCAACAGTTGTCCGAACAATGCAGAACCCTTCTACACAATACCAATTACAAACCCTATGCAATATGGGTAATCAAATCGCTCACAATACAGGAAAATTCAATTGAAAATGAACACTCAAGTACTTCTACACAAAACATATTACAAAAAGAATTAAGAACTGTGTAGAAGACTTAGCTTTGGTTTAGAACCACTATTGGATGAAACCCACTTAATGCAAGGCTTCAAGATTCACTTTCTTGAGGTTTTTCTTGAAGAAATTAGAATGTAACTAGTTCTCAAAGTGTACGCACGCTTTTCTCTCTTTTAAAAATCACAATTGATCACTTAATTGTCTTTTGTACATATGAAAACACGTGCTCCCCCTAATATAAGAAAATTGGTTTTTAAATCTGTTAAAAACTCAATTGATTGATTTTTCTGTGCTTATAAGAAAATCTAGTAAATTGATTTCTGAAAAACAGTTTACTGATTTACTCTAAAAAATGTTTTTCAAAAATCTGTTAAACCTCATTTATTAAGCAAAATAAATTTGGAGCTTACTTTGAGTGATATCTCATGCAACTCATGGTTTTAGACCAAAACCACACTCTCACACACACACCCAACCTAAGTCCTACACGAAAACTCCATCAAACTCCATGATGGCTTCAAGCAATCCACTTTGCAAGCTTTGATCCATATAGACTTCATCATATTGTTGGCTTCATCAAATCACTTAGCAAGTCTTGGTGCTAACAATCTGCCCCAATTTAATGAAAGCAAACAAGTGTGTGTTGAGTTACATTAAGTCTAACCAGCACAAACTGTACACTAAAACAGTCGATTAAAAAATTTGTAATCTCAGCAGGTTCAGAAAAATTAAACTGGTTGAATTGAAATAGTTAATTGCTTTCCTCATGTTTTCAAACCAGTTCAAATCAGTATACTCTGGAAATATGTGATTGCTCCCCCATACTTTGTTATTCCTTCAAAGCATAAAATAAACAATATTAAATGATAAGCAAACAACTTAATTTCATTCTATTAAATCTGGATCATAGTACAAATGATCATAGTTACAAACCAGCCGAATTACAAGTCATACAAAATTAAACATGATTAAACTAAATTCAACCAATAAGAACCATCAGCAGAGCTTGTTAGACTAGCAGTACAATAGCAACAAAAATACAACAAGATAAAGACAACACACATAACAACATAAAGACACAAACATCATACTTCTCTCCCTTTGCATTCATCAAATGGAGAGAAGAGACCAAATATGATATGCATGAACAAACTTAATTCTCTGGCCCATAGAACATTTGACCAATCTTGTATTGCACATCGTCATCCAGGTCTTCTATGTTTTGGAATCGTGTCTCGCAATATTGATGGTGGCTTCTACTATCATCCTGCATAGTGTGTAACTGACTCATCACCCTTTCTTCAAACCTTGCAAAATAATTTTCATTACCAATTGGGGGAATGCTAGACATATATGCATCAAAACCTCCTTAAGCATGAGCAGTAGCAACAACACTTGTTCCAGCTCCTTCATCTTCTTGCTCTTGCTGTTGATCAATGCCTTCTTCATCAACTTTACATGCCCAATAGTCATCATTTATCTTCTTCAGTCCTATTTTGTTCAAGGTTACACCAGTGATTTCATTTTGTGCCTTCATAGTCTCAACAACCTCGCCCTCAACATCAATCTCAAAATACTCAATAAAGTGGGAGATAAGAACCACATATGGAATGTTGTATTCCAGTTTCTTCCTGATCTTGATAATATGCTCCTTGATAACGCTCACCCAGTTAACCCTGATTTTCCCCATCAAGCAATACATTAGCATAAGGTCTTCTTCAGTTAAGACAACATGGTTAAACCCTATAGGGGTTAGCAGCCAAATGACAATAAACACCAAGATGCGAGGAGTTACAACAAGTCCTCCAACAGAAGAGCTTCTTGATTTAGTGTTGGAATTTTTCAAGCACGACTTAAAGAATTGAACTTTGTTGAAGTCTTCCAAACTAGTTCTATTGCCTCTACCAACTATGATGCTAGCATTCCTCAACCCAGCAACGACTAGCCATACTTCATCATTGATGGCAATGTTAACTGCCTTAACTTGGGAGTAAATAGTTTCAATCATACCACATATTTATAAGAAAGACTTTCACCAAATCTAGGCAGATGTTCCCAGATAACTTGACAAACTTCTCAAGTCTTTGAAATTTCAGCGTCTCTCTTACTTCATCTAACTTCTCTTCTTTTAGCCACAACATTTTGATGAACTTTGGAGCTATTATAGCCTTTCTACTGTACTCACGGTGGCATTCCTCCATGTTCTCTTGGTTACTAGCGAACCACCTTTCCAGATAACCAGCCTCATTGGTTTCACTAGGTTCTGTCATCTTTACATAGGCTCTCTTAGTTCGCTTTCATGAAGTGGATGAAGAGGCCATGAGTGAAGGTGATTTTCTGATGTGAATACTTAGAAAGGATTATGTTCTATGGAGCACAGAACACTAAGAATGCTTCAAGGTGTATTTGTGTGTGTTTGAATGCATGGTAGATGTAGCATATAAACACAATAAAATATAATAAGGATCACGAACATGCCAAGAATTGATTGACTAAACAGAACACAGCTTTTCGGTTAGGATTCTGTAAGCAATAAACTGGTTCAGAGATTACTTAGCTTGCAGCTTTTGACTCGTTGACTACCAATAAGCCAATGACACGTGGTATTTTGTTGGTTATCACTCCTCACATGTATTCTCCATGTGCTGGACACATCAGCTTATTCAAATCTTTTGCTTTGACCAAGGAATCTACTATTGTGCCATTACCTTCCTAAGATCACAGTCTTGCACAAAACAACTTATTGTTTAGAATCAATTCTCCACACTTGTTCAGTCCAGCTCACATTAATAAATTGAACAAAAATTAATCAGGATCAAAATTTCTATCTACTACATGAAAAGCAGTCAAAGTTCGGTTAATTGAATCTATTGACTCAATTAATCAAATTAATCGTTTTGCATTAACTCAATAATGACCAACAAATGCATAGGTTGATTTAATTAATATTTTTAAAATCAATTATGCCTAACTCATTTATGAGAAAATTAAATCTTTCTTTATTAAGGGGCTTAGTAAGTAAACCAGCCAATTGATTCTCATAATTAACAAATTGAATTACGCAGTCGCCATTATTAACATGATTTCTTATGAAGCAGTGGCGTATTTCAATATGCTTTGTTCTGGAATGCTACACTGGGTTCTTTGTTAAATTTATTGCACTGGTATTGGCACACAATAAGGAAATTTGAGAAAGACTTAGACCAAAATGACTTAGTTGTTGCTTGATCCAGAGGCTTTGTGCACAACAACTTCCAGCAGCTATGTGTTTTGCTTTAACTGTTGATAAAGCTACACATGTTTGCTTCTTACTATGCCATGATATCAAACTTGATTCAAGAAGGTGACATGTTCCGCTTGTACTCTTTCTATCAATTTTACATCCTGCAAAAATCTGAGTCAGAGTAACCAATTAAATTCAAAGATACATCACTAGGATAGCATAAACCAACATCACTACTCCCTTTGAGATATTTCAATATTGTCTTAGCTACCATGTAGTGTGACTCCTTAGGATTTGCTTGATATCTTGCGCAAAGACATACACTGAACATGATATCCGATCTACTTGCAGTAAGATAGAGAAGTGATCCTATGAGCCCTCTGTATTTAGTTTGATCCGCATTAGCTCCTTTCTCATCAGTATCTAAGTAGCAACCAAATATAATGTCATCAACATAAACTTGACAAGTATAATTTCATTACATGCTTTCTTAATGAATAAAGTCTTATCTGTTTTTCCTCTCTCATAGCCTTGAGAAAGAAGGAAATTACTCAACCCCTCATACCACTATCGAGGTGCTTGCTTCAAACCATATAGTTCTTTCTTGAGTTTGAAGACATGATCTGGATACTTGTGGTCTTCAAATCCAAGGGTTTGACTCACATAACCCTTTGCAACCAATCTAGCTTTATTCTGCACGATGACTCCTTGTTCATCCAATTTGTTCTTGAATACCCATTTGGTTCCAATCACATTCATTTGCTTAGATCTGGGAACAATTGTCCAAACTTCATTCCTTGCGAATTGATTTAACTCTTCATGCATTGCATTGATCGAATTGTTGTCCTCTAGTGCATCAGCTACAATTTTGGGTTCCACTTGTGATACGAAAGCCATGTGCTTACAAAAATGATTCAAGGATCTTCTAGTTGATACCCCTTTTTGAACTTGACCAATGACATTGTCCAATGAGAGATTTTTGTGCACTCTCCACTCTCTTGGCAGTACATAATTGATTATCTCTACACCAGCTCCAAATTCAATCGATTGAATTTTCGATTTAATTGATTGAATTTATGACAATTGACTACCTTTCTCTAGTTTATTTTGCAGTCCAGTATGAACTTGTTGTCTAGTAGGAACCTCATCATCTTCACCTGTCTTAAAAATCAGTTATCTTATATAAGGGCTACTAGCGTTTTCCATTGTACCTAAGACATTTGATTGATCAATTGTGATTTTCTAAGAGAGAGAAGTGTGCGCAAACGGTAAGAACTTGTTCTATATGATTTACATCAAGAAAAACCTCAAGAACTTTAATCTTGGAGCCTTCCATTGAGTGGGTTTCATGTATTCATGGTTCTGCACAAGAGCTAAGTCTTCTACACTTTTTTTGATCCTTTTGTAATCTGCCTTTGTAGAAGTATTGTTGGTTTTGTAATTTGTAATTGTGAGTTTGGTTCCCATATTGCATAGGGTTTGTAATTTGGGTTGTGTAGTAGGGTTCTACACTATTATACAACTGTTATGGGATGCAGTAGGTTGTGTTTTGCAGAGTGTAGTGTTGAATTGTGCGGACCAAGGGTAATTGTATTGTATTGAACTGATCTTGGTGATCTTTTTAGTGGAATTCTTTGCTTGTTGGCAAAGGACTGGACATAGCCCTTGAGGAAGGGTGAACCAATATAAATCTTGGTGTTCTTGATCTCTCTTTCTCTCTTGTTGATCGCTTATCATATTTGTTGTCATACGTTCAACTAATTGTTTGTCACACTCAATCAAATGTTCATTCTACTGGTGTTATTTTTTGTGTTCTCTGGAATTGATTCATATATTCGTTCAATTGATTGTTTCTGTTCTTGTATCAACATTGAGTGTTTTATGTTAATTGTGCTTGTTGTAATTGATTTTATTTCTGGAATTTTGCCTTCTTGAATCAATTGTTATTTTTGTTTTAGTATATTAAATCTGGATTGATTTGTTGTGTGAGTAATTCTTAATCAACTATTTCTGATGTTTATCTAATTGTTGTGAACTGTGCTGATTTGAGTTCTTTGTTCAACTAATTATATATGGTTTGAATAAACTGCTTACTGTTGCTTATTGCTCTGTTGCGATATTCAGTAAATTGTTTCTGGTTTTTACTTATATGATTTATGGGTTATCTGAATTGATTTTTGATTTCTGTTTACTGCTTCTGCTTCTGAATTAGTTGAATTATTGTTGTTTACAATTCTATGTGTGTATTCAGCTGATTGTTCTTCATCTAGAATTTATTGACTCTTTGCTATGCATATCTAATTAAGACTTTTGATTGTTTCAATTAAGAACTTTCATTCTATACTTAAATACTTTCAATTTTTGCGAAAATATTTGAAAGTTCAATTCCCCCCCCCCCCCTTCTTGCACTCGACCTAAACTTGATTTCAATGACTTGTCTAAGAATTCCACGAATAGCCACTAGAAGAAGGTCTTGCATCAGAACATGGCAATCATGAGATTTTAAGCCCATAAATTTCAAATCTTCCATTGAGATTATTCCTTTCATATTTAAAGAGTATCCTATGGTACTTTAACTCCTCGCAAACACCCACAGAAACTGATTTTTTCAAATTTTGACAAAGTATGACATGCTGGCAAAAACTACGTTCATTTACCTTGCGGTTGTGGTTGTAACTTCAACTAAACAGCCATCTCAACCAGATCTTTACGAGCAATTATTCCATCCTTTATCTTTCCTTTAATATTTAGTAATGTCCCAGTTATACTATCACAAAGATTTTTTTTCCACATGCATTACATCTATGCAATGTCTAACATCTAACTTTGACCAATATAGAAGTTCAAAGAATATCAATTTCTACTTCCATATTTTTTTCACACCACTATTCCTGAGGGTTTTCCCATAAGTTACTTCGACGTGGCACACTCGGTTATAGACATCCTCACCAGTTAAGGGTGGAGATGCAGTTCTGTCCTCTTAACAACCATTAAAAGCTTTTTTCAACCTGCGATAAGGGTGATTACATTTCAAAAACCTTCGATGCCCAATGTAACATGTCTTCCTCCCATATTTTAGCTGATGGTAACTTGTGTTCTCTTTACATATCGGACACGCATGATGTCCCTTAACACTATAACCACTCAGATTTCCATATGCCAGGAAATCATTAATCGTGCAAAATAACAAAGCTCGAAAATTGAAATTGACCTTTTCATATGTATCAAAAACCTCGACACCTTCATCCCATAACAACCTCAAGTCCTTTATCAAAGGACTTAGATAAACAACTATGTCATTTCCGGGTTGCCTTGGTCCTGATATCATCATAGACAACATCATATATTTTCTCTTCATGCACAACCAATACGATAAATTATAAATAATTAGCAAAACAGACCATGAACTATGTTTGCTACTTAAATTACCGTATGGATTCATTCCACCAGTTGCAAGACCAAGTATGAGATTTCTTGAATCACTTCCAAACCCAGGATACAAAGAATCAATTTTCTTCCATTGTGGTTAATCGGTAGCATGTCGTAATAACCCATCACATTTTCTTCCATGTCAAGTTTTTTGCATCCTTAACATTGCAAAAAAAAAAAAAAAACATTTTAATTGTGGTATGATTGGCAGATACCACAATACTTCTGAAGGAGGACCCTTTTTCATGTCATCTTCATCCTCGTCGTCATCCTTTACGTTGTATCTTGATAACCTACATCTAGGACACTTATGCAAGCCTTCGAACTCTTTTTTATACTATATACAACCATTGGACAAGCATGCATTTTTTGGTACTCCATACGCATTGGACACAATATCTTCTTGGCCTCGTAGTGACTGGTCAACAAAGTATTACCTTCTGGAAGTATTTCATGCAACAATTCAAGCAATTCAATAAAGCTTCTATCAGTCCACCCATTTCTTTCCTTGATATTAAATAATTATAATGCTGCTGACAAACGTGAAAAACTTGAACAACCGGGATATAATTCTGTTACTGAATCATCTTTCAACGAATCATACACATGTGCTTGGTGGAAACTATCTTCTCTAATATCACGAATCATGTCTTCCAAGCAATCCTCAGAATACATATTAGAATGTTGACATTCAGTCTCAGATACATATAGAAAGTCAAGAACTTCACCATGCCAAGTCCACGTTGTATAGTTTTTCAAGAAATCATCACAAAGAACATGCTCTCATATCAACTCAATATCTAGTATTTTCCCATTCAAACAATTCACACACGGACAATAATATCTTCCACTTATTCCTGCTCTATTCCGTTTAGAAAATTCTAGAAACTCTTCAACACGTTTCTCATACACATCATTGATTCAACTTCTATTTATCCAACTTTGATCCATGACTATGTACAGTAAAAAAAATTATATATGTTATACAATGAGCAAATTAAATACAAATTGCCAAGGATCGAACTTCCTTGGACTCAATACCAACACGGACTCAAACAATGTACAAATTAAATACTAATTGTCAGGGATCGAACATCCTAGACTCAATACCAACAACCGTTCACTATATATATTCAAGCATACACAACAAGCAATCCATTACACAAAGCATTCCAAGCATACAGAAAACTCCAAATACAAATTACACAACATTTCAAAGATATAAAACATACCTCTTGTAGACAGTGAGAGCAAAACCAGTGAACACTGAGACCATACCAATAAATGCAAATGACCCAAGTAAACTCTAGCAAAACCAGTAAATGCAAAAATAAAGTGAATGAAACATAGAGACAATGATGGAAAATGAAAACGAGGGAGAAAACCATATACCATTGAGACCGTGAGTGAGAACCAATGCCTTCCAAAATGGAAACAAAAATGGAAACATGAGTGAGAAACGTAAGCGAGAGAGAATGCTAGCAAAACCAATAAATGCAAACATAAAGTGAATGAAACACGGAGACAGAGATGACAAACGAAAACAAGGGAGAAAAACACGTACCAGTGAAACTATGAGCGAGAACAAATGCCTCCCAAAATAGAAATGAAAATGGCAACGTGACCAAGAAACGTAAGCGAGAGAGAAAATGCTTGTTTTGGAGATGATTGAAAGCTCGGAACAATGCACACGAAGCAACAATGGTAGAGCGCAAGAAAGTGAAAAAGAAGGAGGCAAAGCGTAAGAGGAAAAACACTAGTTGAAACGTAAAAGTAAAGTGATATTACATTAGTTACCACTCCATAACCAATGTAATATGTGCATAGTAGGATACAACGTTGGTTTTGGGGGCCAAGCAATGTTGTATCATTACCCTAAAACCCAAAATTTTCCCCAAAATGTCTCAATCACAGATATGATTTTGATTAAGCCTTAGAATCAACGTTATATCTTTCCCATCATTTTAGAGTTTTGGAATTTTTATTTTTTTTACTTTTTTTAGTCTTTTCTACGTCAGTTTTGAGGTGAACCGATGTAGTATCTCTTTAAATATTTACAAAAGTTCCACAATATTTTTGTTTACGTCGGTTACATTTTAACCGACGCATTAACATATCGTAGAATCTATTTTTTTTTACTAGTGGTATTCTCTCCTCTCCAAGAAACACAAGTATTCTCTCATCTCTAAGAATCATTCAGGATTTAAAGAAACATTCTCAAAAGAGAGAACAATGAAAGCTCCCAAGGGTTACTTCACAATGTGAATAATTGTACAATTTTCTCATAACTCTAAACTCTATATGCTCTCAATAGCAGATTTACAATAAACACTCAAATATTTAGTAAATTATTCAATGTATTGCACAATGTATTTCTCTTTTCTGTTCTAGTTTTCTTCAACTTAAAATTGTTCCTCTATATGTAGCTTTGTATAAACTAGTCGTTGGATGCTTGAAAGGTAAATCTTAACCATCTAATGTTGAAACTAGTTGTTGGAAGAACAACTTCTATTTTTGATTCTACATTAAAATTGACTTTATCTGTATATAAAAACACTTTAAACAACAAAAGATATCTTTGATTTGAAACAATTAATCACGTTGAAATATTCTATAATAATTTTAATAATTTTCATTATGAACAAATTTGAATGTTAAAGCACAACATGGTATAAAATCTGATTTTGATATTTCTATGAAAGACACTTTACTTGAAACAAATCAAATCCAAATTATGTGTAGCAAATATATTTTGAATTGTTTCTATATTTAGCTATAACAACATAACAGTCCAATCTCAGTTTTCGCAAATACATATATGTAAAAAAAATAAGTTGAATCAAATTAATTTTATTGTAAGCAAAGCTTGATAAAACCATGGACCAAGGTGTAGAGAATGATTTGATCTTAAAATAAAATTAAAAGCAGATTTCGAAAGAAATTTAAAAATCTACCAATTATATATTTATTTATTTATAACTTTCATCTTCTTTTAATTTTAAACAAAATGAATTTAATAAAATAATAGTAAATAAAAAAATTGTTTGAGTCTATAGTTCATCTGTAGATATTTCTCATGCTTAGAGATATGTAAATATTATTGTAATAGACACATAAGATCGTCAAACACAAATACATACTTAGAGTATTATTATGATAAAATTTATTACATTATTAGGTCATCTAAAGGGACTTTTTAGATCGTCTAATGATTCAATAGTTGCCATGGCATCTGGCTTGGTACATGCCTCCAATATTGATGTATAACTTATTAAACTTCGATTTTTATTCTAGTATTGTTATCTCCATTTATTTTATAAACATGAATAACTTCAATAACATCAATAATGGCCTTTGCAAGTACCACTTTTTGTGGTAAACATGATTTGTCAACTAAAAAATTACAACAATTTTAACTAACATTATTTACTTGCTAAAAAAATGCCACTTTATACAAGTTGTTAAATGTCGGATGCTATAGTCACTAGTGGAAAAATGGAATTTTACGACATGATACGACGTCGGTTAAAAGGGAATCGTTGTAAACAAAAATACAATGACAATTTTGTAAATAAATGAAAACATATAGCGATAACTGATATGATAGGACACACTCTACATCGATTGCTAGAAAAAACCAATGTAGAAAATAGCCCAGGAAAATTCTAGTAAAAAAAAATTGCAAAACTAATTATGGACACCACTTATTACATCGATTGCTCCTCTAACCAATGTAATAGAGTGAATTTCTACATTGGTTGTGAACTCCAAACGATGTAACAAGCCGTGTTGCATGCTCTAATTAAAAAAAATATTTTAGTGCGGATTTATTACATCCATATACAATCGATGTAATAGATATACTATTACATCAATTATTTTAGCAATCGATATAATAGTTGTATTTTTTAACCTAAATTTTTCACTGCTTTTGTTATTCGGCTTTTCCCTGTGTCATTGAGTCTCTAGTGCTTGTGTTGAGTCTTTGCTGCTTGTTCTCATTGTTTCACCCACATTTGGTTCCATTTTTGGTAGTCTTTGTCCAATTTGCTCTATTTAGCATTTTCAATATGTAGTTTGTTTAATATTTTTTTTTACATTGACGTTGCACGTTGCTAAGGATACTATAGCAACGACTTTACTTGACGTGTTAGCTTATCTCAGTGAACCATGAATCGTGAATGCTGATTGGTTCCACCTCTACCCCTTGTCGCTAATCTTTGTAACAAGTTAGCGATATTGTAGAATTGATTAAAAAATAGTTCGAATTTTTTTTTTGTGATCTAATTTTTTTTAGCAATAACTTCTTTTAGTCTATATTTGATAATAGAGTCCTTACATTATACAAATTTATCATAAATTTTGAGTTGTCAAAATTTAGGGTAAAAAAACATGAAATAGTCATATATAGAACTCAAATTGAGAAGCATTAAAAATGAAAGTTGCTCGAAATGAGGTAAAGAATGCAATGGTCAACCCCAAAGATGATTCGGGGTTCTCAATTTCTAAAATTTCATTGTTTACTATTACTTTTTTATTCTTTTAGGGTTTTTGAGGTCTTTTTATAGATTTTTGGCTCTTCCTTCACATATCTATAGTTATCAGAAAATTTCAAAACTTTTTGTGGTGATTTTTTTATTAATTATAGATTTATTAAATTATTATGTAACATCCCATATTTTCACATAATAGGAACTTTATAGCATAGAAATTATATAATAAGCTTAAATACATTTTTCATACATTCATAAGAGTATTTCAAAATATACTTCTCTACATGAGATTTAATAAAAATATCTTCGTACAATCACAAAATAAAAGAAAATGAAATAAAATTAACCTTCGCCATCAACTCATTGAGGAGTCACACCACCTGTTAAATCCTTGGTGTAAAGTAGATACCTTAAAAGGAGTTCTGAAAACCTAAAATCACAAACCTAACTTGCACCAAGAGTTTTCTATTCAAGAATCTTATTGGAAACTCTTGCCCTACTCAATGCTAGGAATCTAAGGGTGATCTCTGATCGTCAGTTTGTTAAAGAATTGGGTCAGAAGTTTAGAGAGAAGGTAGAGAACCTATTTCTAGAGAAATTGTGGTTTTTATAAAAATGAAACCTGAATATTGATTTTCCTACTTATATAAACTTTTCTTTTTAAAAAAAATATTTAAGTGTCATCTTATATATATTTAAAGCCAAATTGTAGCTTCTAATATGTTTATTCTAAAGTTATTTTCTAGGGTATTACTTTTTCTTCAACAACAAAAATTTGTCCTTGGAAATTAACATACTAGGAAAGGGATATGGATATGTTTCCTCTCAACTCTCACTTTAATTCTAAAGAGATACTACCCCACTTTCACATTGGTATATCTAACTATAACTGAGCTTATATCTTATTTTAAACTAATGAGGCAAAAAGTCTCACTTGTTATCGTAGGAACACAATCATAAAATTTATGCATAAATATTTATAACATGACAAACTCAACAACCTTTTATCATACAAAAATCACATATAAAAATCATGACATATGAAAATATATCACATGTCTATAACTTTATAATTTTTATTCACATCTATATATACATCATCATGTTACTCTAGTTTTTCTTTGGTCCTATTCCTAGGTTTGAGCTTTAAAGCTTGTAGAAGCATCAATTGTCTATTATTTTTTCATCTTTTCAAAGAATGCAAAACATGCCATAATATTACCAACATTACATTATTCAAATTCATAAACATAAAATATTTCAATCATAATGTACAAAATTCAGAATATTCACATGTAATATTGAAATTGTTAATATACAATTATATATAAAAGAAATGATAATTAATAATCATGTTAGTATACTTCTTCCATGACCATTCAAAAACTTCAACTGTGAAAAGAAATAAATATAATTTTTAAAGTAGAGATTATTTTATACTAAATTAGTCATTGTACCTGAATCTATTAAAGTATAATATGGTACATATCAAGTGTGACAACACAAACATCCATTCACAACAGCCACTTTAGCCTAACTTAAAAGCAATAGTTCAAAATAGAGAGACTTTACAACTACCAATCTTGGAAAGTAAACCATAACAGTTGCCTCCAAAAACACAATAGCATCACAATTCATAATAAATGACTTGTATTTTTGGAGTTTCTTATACATTTTAAATAATTAATACTAAACTCATCAATTTTCAAAATACTCAATTCTTTAAATGTTCATAATTAATAAATAAGAAGTTATAGGTCTTATCTATTAAGCAATCATACAGGTAAATTAGTAAAAAAAGATGGCATGGCTAACCATCAAAAATGAAGAAAAGGAGTGAGTAATTTGTGTCAATAGAGATGACAAAAAAGGCATACCTAAGATTCAGGCCAAGTAGAAAACTAAACATAAAACATAGACAAATAGAACAAATAAAACAAGAAAGTAGAAAATGCATGAGTAAATTCATAAAACACAGATTGACGAGGATACAAGAACATAAAGACAATTTAGGATAGAAAACATAAACAAAAATTTTTACAAATAGTTGAAATTTAATATTCCTAGCCTATCACTCCAATACTAATCAAACAGAGAGTAGGGATCATATACAATAAATAAGCAATCATATACAATAGTATATACTACCAAAGCATGCAAGGCTTCTAACTAGCTAGACTCCGAACATGTACTTGTATCTCCTAAAGCAGAGAGCAAATGAGGAAAGATGATAACATTACAACTTTTAATGATTCATAAATACAAATGTTAGTAAAGTCTCATCTTCAATTCAAATAAAGATAATTACGATTATGAATAAGGTATGATAATGAACATTGAACAACATCTTAAACGTGAAACATTCATATTAGCAACTCCCATAGTATAAAGTGTTTATCATTATAATATGCAAACCCACTTCATTGTTATTATAGAATTTTATCAGTTAAGACTAAAAAAATGGAAAACAATAACTAAAAATGAACCATTAAGTACAAACTCATGGTCTCTCTGCTTGTTTCAAACACGAGATAACCATAAAATCACATTGAAACACTAAGACAAGTCAAGAAAGAATACAAAAAAAATAAACATCTTAATCTTAATATTTGGCAAATGTTTATGACAAATGTTTATATGTGTTGTAGAAGACCTATTCTTGTAAAAACTCATGTACAAAATATGTATTGTTAAAGGAACTAAACTAAGTATTAAGCTTTAATAATCATGAATTGTTTCATAGCACAAATGGACGAAAGATACTGCAAACCTTTTTTAAAAAAAAAAATGAATATCAATTCATGAACATAGCTTGGCCTTATCACTGTTAAGCAAAAGAATGATGCAAACTTCTATGTAATAAATCTTATTATCAAACAATATGATACAACTAAAATTAAATATAAACAAACTAAATTTATATTTATCAAGATTTCAATTAGCTAACAAATAGTTATAGAAAGGAATCATATATAAAAAAAATTAAAATTACCTTAATATAAATTGACAACAGCAAAAATGCCACTAAAACTAACGAACTAATCATTAAACTAAAAGATTGTTTTAGCTTTCACAACAAATGAGAGATAGGATGGAATAAAGAATATGAAGGATCTGTGCACGAAAGAATTATGATTAAATAGGATTTAAAATAAATACATGACAACATCGATGCTAGTCTAGAAAAGATCTTGAAGTTAAATTAATAGAAAATGTGAAGGTTAAATACCTTGTAGCATATTAAAAGCACTATTTGGCATATATGATTTGAAAAGATTTTTAGAAGAAAGAAGAAAAAAAATTGCTCACGGAAGACATAATAGTTGGCTTGAAAATAGAGTAAGGCAACTAGAAGAATAATTATTAAATTTAAAAATTGATTTTGACTGCCTTGAAATGATTTATAATATTTTATCTTGTAGTTATTCTGAAGTTGTTAAAGTGACCAACTGTGAAAACTGTGAAGTTTTTTGAATGAAAAAATGTTAAATACTTGATTAAAACTATTTCAAAATTTTCAAAGGGAACTGCCAATTTGAATGCTCTACTTGGTTCTCAAAATTGTGTTTTTAATAAGGCAAACATTCGTTTTCAAGATGGTTTTAAGAAGAAAGAAAAGAAATTTAAAAACTCTTTTAATCAAAGTATGAAAACAACTTCACCTTTTGTTTCTTGTTTCTAGTTTCTATTGTATGGAGAAGGGTCATACGGTTATATTATTTGCCTAAAGGCATTGTAAAGTGGGTTCCCAAGGGTACCGTTAAAAAAATTGGACCCAAGTTTAATAAGGGACCAACTCTTGCAACTTCAACTATTTTGTAGGGACTTTGGACAGCTAACCAGCAGCTATGGTAGTTGGACAACGGCTGTTCGAGGCATATGACAAGCGACGCTTCAAAGTTTGTTAACTTAAAGATGAGGCAAGAAGGATATGTGACGTATGGAGATAATAATAGAGGAAGAATCCTTGGTAAAGGAGATGTCAGAGTCATGACTCGATAATAATCAAGGATGTGTTGCTGGTGGATGGGCTAAAGCACAACTTGATGAATATTAGCCAATTGTGTGATAAAGGCTATGAAGTAACATTCAAACCACACTTGTGCCTCATTTCAAATAAATAAACTCACCAGACCTTGCTTATTGGTAAAAGAGTAAATAATATTTACATACTTAATATTTGTGGCATTGCATCTGGTATAACTTGTTTGCTCTCTCCTTGTACCACTTGTCATCACCTTGTGAGAGCCTAGGAGTGCAAGCTAGGTTTGGGAAGCTTGTCATAGAAGCTAGGGTTAGAAGCTAAGTTTAAAAGCTTGTCTTGGAAGCTAGGTTTAGAGAGCTTCTCTTACAAGCTGCTCCCTCTCCTTGCTTCTATAAATAAAGGTGTAAAGATCTCTCTTGAAAGCTTGATTTGAGTAATGAAATGCTACCAAATTTTCAGCACATTGCATCAAGTTTCACATTGATTTTCTTCTCCTAGAAGCTAAAAGCTCTCTCTTGAAGGTTGGCCTAACCTTCTTCAGGGCTTTCACCTCCTACCTCACCAAAACCGCACCAATTCTCCTTCACGCTTCCTTCCATGGTGAATCCTTCCATATCTATTGCTTTCGCATCATGAGGAGCTCCTCCCATGCATTATGTTCGGTGCAAAAGGCTTGAACATGCTCTTCTTCCATTGGAACGTGAGCTACAAGCTAAAGCACCAAGGAGCCTCTCCATCACCTTGAGTTGCTTCACATGGATCTATTTGGTCCTTCTCCTACTATGAGTATAGGCGGTAACTATTATGAACTTGTTATTGTTGATGATTATTGTAGATTCACTTGGACATTGTTCATTGTAGCTAAGGATCACGCATTCACATCCTTTAAACAACTTGCCAAAGTTTTGAAAAATGAAAACAATTGCCATATTTTTGTAATAAAATTTGACCATGGGGGAGAGTTTCAAAATGAGAGGTTTGAACACTTTTGCAATAAACATGGTATAAAACATAATTTTTCCTTTCCAAGAACCCCATAGCAAAATGGAGTTGTGGAGAGGGAAAATATATCTTTGGAAGAGCTTGCATGTACTTTTTTAAATGATTCAAAACTTCCAAAGTATTTTTCGGCATATGTTGTTAATACTATTTGTTATGTTTTAAACCGTGCTTTGATCAGACCCATTTTGAAAAAGACTCCCTATAAGCTTTATAAAGGAAGAAAATCGAATATTGGTCACTTTAAAGTGTTTGGTTGCAAATGTTTTGTTTTAAATAATGGCAAAGATAATCTTGGCAAGTTTGATGCAAAGGTTGATAAAGACATCTTTCTTGGTTACTCTTCTCATAATCATGCATATAGAGTTTATAGTAAAAGGACTATGACTGTAGAAGAATATGTGCATATTGTATTAGATGAGACTAACTTTGAATTGCAAGTTGTTTCTAAGAACAATGTAAATGAGGAAGATAGTAGTGAGCTGTTGCAGAGAAACAGTCAGCTGAATTAAAAATTCAACCAACTGAATTTATCAAATAAGGAGTAAATTGATGACTCAGCTGGACAACAAGCTTCAACTAATGAAGGAGTACCGTGTGCACCTGTGAACAATGCAGACCTACTAAGAGAGTGGATGATTCCTTAAGACTTATCTCTAGACAACATCATTGGTCAAATAGAACAAGGATTTTTACTAGACGCACTCTTAATAATTTATGTGAAAATATAGCTTTTGTGTCTCAGATTGAACCTAATTCTATTCATGATGATTTGATTGATGAAAAATGGATTGAAGTTATGCATGATGAGTTAAATCAGTTCTATAGGAATAATGTTTGGGTTTTGGTTCCTAAAACACCAGATATGCATGTAATTGGAACTAAATGGGTGTTTAGGAATAAGCTAGATGAACAAGGCATGATTGTTAAAAACAAAGCTAGGCTAGTAGCTAAGGGCTATAACCAAGAAGAAGGAATTGATTTTGGTGAAATGTATGCTCCTATTGCTAGACTAGAAGCTGTGAGATTATTGTTTGTCGATACATGTTTGTGTGGTTTTAAGCTATTTCAAATGGATGTGAAAAGTGCTTTCTTGAATGGTTTCATAGATGAAGAAGTATATATCTCTTAGCCACCAGGCTTTGAGGATCACAAACATCCAGACCATGTATACAGACTGCAGAAAGCTTTGTATGGTTTGAAGCAGGCTCCAAGGCAATTGTATGAAAGGTTGAGCAACTTCCTTACCTCTCAAGGCTACGAAAGAGGCAAAGTTGACAAAACTCTTTTCATTAGAAAGCTTAATACTGATATAATTCTAGTACAGGTTTATTTAGATGACATTATATTTGGTTCTACTAATGAAAACCTATGTCAAGATTTTATGTTAGCTATGCAGGGGGAGTTTGAGATGTCCAAGTTGGGATAATTAAACTTCTTCCTTATATTACAAGTGAAGCAAATGAAGCATGAAACATTTTTGTGTCAATCTAAGTACTACAAAGGACTTCTGAAGAAATTTGACAAATGCAAAGAAGCTTCAACACCAATATCTACCAGTTGCTACCTTGACTTGGATGAGAAGGGTGTCTCTATAGATAAACCAAATATAGAGGGCTAATTGGTTCTTTATTATATCTAACAACTAGTTATCCTGACATTATGTTCAGTGTCTGTGTGTGTGTCAGGTTTCAATCTAATCCAAAAGAATCACAATTCAAAGCTGGGAAGAGGATACTCAAGTACTTGAAAGGGACTATCAATGTGGGACTATAGTACCCCAGAGGAGCCCCACTAAGCTTAATAGGCTACTTAGACTCAGACTTTGCTAGTTGCAAGATACATCGGAAAAGCACTAGTGGGACATGCCATCTGCTAGGAGCTAGCTTGATATCTTGGCATTGCAAAAAACAAGCTTGTGTGGCCCTTTCAACAGCTGAAGCAAAGTATATAGCCATTGGAAGTTGTTGTGCACCAATACTCTGGCTTAAACAATAACTAAGTGACTACAACTCATGTCTTTCCAAAATACCTGTTAAATGTGACAATACAAGTGCAATTAACCTAACCAAGAATCTTGTGCATCATTCTAGGACAAAATATATCGAGATTCGTAACCACTTTATACGGGACCATGTTAGCAATGGAGACTGTGAGGTTCAGTTTATTGAAACTGATAAATAGCTAGTTGACTTCTTCACCAAACCCTTGCCAAGAGATAGGTTCAACTTCCTAAGAACTCAATTGCGTATCTTAAATGCTTCAAATGTTCTTAATTAATAATGCCTCTATAATTATGTGATTATGGTTTTAATTAACTAACATTTGGTACCATGAGACAGTTGGTGCAGTTCCAACAAGTGGTATCCATGTGTGGTAATTTTAATGGGTTGATTCTTGAATTTAGTTTGTTAAAATTCTGCTACTAGTTGCTTTTCAGTATTTTTAACAGCCTATTTTTCAAAACCAGCTTATTGTAATTATGTGAATACTGTCAAAGTGGTTGATTCGAGAATTTTAACCTGTTATGTTACGAATTTAACTAATTATTTTCCTGAAGCAATTCATTTAATTTGTTAATTTTAGAAAACAACTTATTAAAAAATCTAGTTTCCAGAATTTTAATTGATTGTTTTTCATAATTAACTGGTTAAAATCATTTGATAGAGTTGCAAATTTAGGTTTTCTATGCAAAAATGGTTGGAATAGTTTGTGATTTAAGTGTACAGGGGTAACCCAATGGGTTTTGAAGAGCACTTTAACAGATTGAATTCATGACCAACATTGAAAGGTGAAAAAGAATCCCAACTTGGGACAGCTGAGCATGGCAGATTCTGCTGGTAAAAAGGGAATCCTGCAGTTTGACTGGTACAAAATAACCAACTATTTTCGTCTTTGACTCGGCAGGTGGAGTGTTAAATTCAAAGATCAATATATTAAATGCATGTGCAACTAAATTAGCTTCAGCTCCTTACACTTCACATGCACCACTGTGTCACTTTTTCATTTTATATATACAACACAGTTTTGATCACAACACTGCATGATTTTTTCATTTTTCATAATTGCCTTCGTACTGCATAAATCATTCTCTTTCAAAACCATGTCTTCCTCCACACCAAGCAAAAGATCAAGAGCTCAATCTTCAACTCAGTCATATGGAAAAATGGTTTACTGGAGAACAAATTCAAATGCAAGCCTACCTTCATGAGTTTAGCCGAAAGAGCATAATAAGCCCCAAATTCATCATGACCGAATGACTAAAGAAGAACAATTGAATGAAGTAAGAAGCATGATTAACCATAAAAAAAACTCAAGAAGTTCCTTGGTCTAACAGGCTGTATCTTCCCTGACTTGGTTAAGTTGTTAAAATAAAGGAGAAAATAATTATGAATTAATCTTGCTTGTGTAAAATACACACATATAGGGACGATTTATTTATAGACAAAAATAGTAACAGGCTAATAGAAAATATGGGCTAAGCCCATTATATCCAACACTCCCCCTCAAGCTGGTGATATAAATCATATGAACCAAGTTTGTTACACATGTAATCAATTCTAGATCCTCGCAAAGATTTAGTAAAAATATCATCTAATTGATCATTCGAATTAACAAATTCAGTTTTGATGTCTCCAAATATAATTTTCTCTTGAATGAAATGAAAATCAATCTCAATATGTTTAGTCCTTTCATGAAAGACAGGATTTGATCTAATAGGAAGAGTAGCCTGATTATCGCATATAAGTGTCATTTGAGTGACCTCTCCAAATTGAATTCTTTAAGTAAATGTTTAAGCCAAATAAGCTCATAGGTAGCTAGGGCCATACCTCTATATTCTGCTTCAACACTAGATCTTGCCACAACATGTTGTTTCTTGCTTTTCCAAGAAATCAAATTATCACCAATAAGAACACAATATCTAGAAGTAGATCTTCTATCAGATAGAGATCTTGCCCAATCATCATTTGAATAACATACAACTTTATTATGGTTACTTTGACCACATAGTAAGCCTTTTCCAAGAGAACCTTTAATATATTTCAATATATGAATGACTGCATTCCAATGATCAACACACCAGGAATTAAGAAATTGACTCACCACACTAACTACAAATGAAATGTCAGGCCAAGTAACAATAAGATAATTCAATTTTCCAACTAATATTCTATATTTTTCAGGATCTAAAAGAGGCTCCCCTTGACTAGGTAGAAGTTTGGCATTAGAATCCATGGGTGTTTCAACAGATTTTGAATTCATCAATCCAGTTTCCTCCAAAATGTCCAATGCATACTTTTTTTGAGAGATAACAATAACATTGTTAGATTGTGCTACCTCAATCCCCAAGAAATATATGAGTTTGCCAAGATTTTCAGTCTAAAAGTGGTAACAAATATGTTGTTTTATTTGAGAGATGCCATGGTTATCATTACCTGTAAGAACAATGTTATCAATATATACCACTAGATAGATAGACCCAGCTTTTGAGTGACGATAAAAAACTGAATGATCTGCCTCGCTGTGAGTCATACCAAATTGTTGAACAACACTGATGAATTTTCCAAACCAAGCCCTAGGAGACTACTTAAGGTCATATAAAGATTTGCAGAGACGACATACCAATCCAGAAGACTCTCCCTGAGCAACCAATCCTGGAGGTTGCTCCATATAAATTTCTTCCTCCAAATTCCCATTAAGAAAAGCATTTTTAACATCTAAATGATAAGGAGACCATCTTTGAAGAGTTGCCATAACTATGAATAAGTGAATAGAAGCCATTTTTTTTCCAATGGAGAAAAAGTATCACCATAGTCTAAAAACAAAAAAATTGTGTATAACCTTTAGCCACAAAACGAGCCTTGAGACGATCAATAGTACCGTCAGGACCAACTTTGATAGTAAAAACCCACTTGCAACCAACAACAGATTTCCTAGAAGGTAAAGGAACGAGTTTCCAAGTTCCACTGTTATGAAGGCCACTTATTTCATCAAGCATTGCTTGATGCCAACCAGGATGGGCTCCAAGACATCACCTACAATTTTTGGAATGGACACAGAAGAAATAGATGAAAGGCAAGTATAAAAAGGTTGAGATAGTCTTTGATAACTTAATTCAGTATAATTTCGAGAGGGAGTATGAGTAGGACATATACCTTTACGAATGACAATGGGAATATTAGGTTCAATTGTTAGAGCCGGAGGGGGCGGAAGAGCTAGCACAAGAAGAGAGTCATCAGATGGACCATGAAAAGTTGGATGATGACTGTAAACCTGAAGAGGTGGTGGATGAGAGGAATCTTTAGGTACACTAGACACAACCGGAGTACCAAAGACAATTGGAATATGTACTTGATTAGATGGAGACACATGAGAAGAAGATATAAACTTAAAATAAAAAAGAAGACTCAATAAATGTGACATTTTCATAAATGAAGTAACAGTTAAGAGAGGGTGAGAAACATTTATATACTTTTTGAGATCTAGTAAATCCTAAAAAGACACATTTGTGTGACCGAGCATATAATTTATCAAGACCAGGACCAAAATTATGAACAAAGTAACTAGACCCAAAAACTTTAAGAGTTAAGAGATGAAGAGGTTCATGAGGAAATAAAATAAAACGAGGAATTTTATTATTTAAAACTGAGGATGACATACGATTAATTAAATAGCATGCACTAAGAACAACATCACCCCAAAACCTTTGAGGAACCCCATCATGAATTAAAAGAGTATGAGTAGAGTATGAGTAGTTTCAACAAGATGTCTATTCTTGCGCTCAGCCACCCTCATTTTGTTGAGGTGTATAAGCACATGAAGTTTGGTGAAGAATGCCATGAGACTTCATAAAAATATTAGAAGAATGAGAAAGATACTCACGGGCATTATCATTGCGTAAGATTTGAATTGAAACTCCAAATTGATTTTTAATTTCATTAAAAAAAGATTGAAATATACAAAATAACTCAAAACAATTTTTCATTAAAAATAACCAAGTACATCTTGAAAAATCATCAATAAAAGTAACAAAATATTGAAATCCTAAATTAGACTTAACACGACTTGGTCCCCAAATGTCTGAATGAACTAAGGTAAATGGGGACAAAGCACGTTGTCAAACACTCTTAGGAAAAGAATTACGACTTTGTTTTCCTAAATGACACAACTCACATGACAAATTGGATAACTTGGACAGACTTGGAACAAGCTGCTGCATCTTGACAAGACTAGGATGACCCAACTGAGCATGGAGAAGAGATGGAGAATTCATGACTGTGCCAACATGTACAGATGTTTGTAGGTGATAAAGACCATGAGACTCACATCCTGTGCCAATCATCCGTCCCGAACTCTGGTCCTATAAACAGACAGAATCTTTGGTAAAAGAAATGACACAATCAAGGGAATAGGTGAGACGAATAATAAGTTAAAGGGAGACCTAAGGACATAAAGAACATTATCAATAGATAACGAAGGAAGGAGATTAATAATACCAACACCATGGGATGAGACTCTAGAGCCATTAGCCATGGTAATGGAAGGTAAATAACCAAAGGTAGATATGGAAGAGAAAACAAGTTTTATTACCAGTAATGTGATTTGTGGCACCTGAGTCTAGAAACCAACGACCAAGAGAATTTGAGTGAGTGATACCAGCAAAAGATGTACCTGTATGTGTTGTATGTGCAACAAAAGTAGTGTAACCATAGATTTTGACATACATGTCTGTTCCCATACTTCTAAACATGTCTCACAAGAAAGAATTTTTTTTTAAAGACGAGTGAATGGTAGATTTGATAACAATACATAATTGAGCATCAATTTTCAGCCAACGAGAAACCTCATTTTCATTAACATCAACACCACACTTGGTAAGATGATCAATATACCTTTGACATTTAAGCCATAATGTAATATCTGAGGCCCAAGTATCATAATTCGTTCCATCTAATTTGTCAATGGAGAGATGAACATTAACATAATTAGTATAGATGGATGAATCAGATATGGTAGTGGAAGAGGCCATAAATGAAGTGAGAGAAAACACCTTAAAAGAGGGAGAAAAATCTCAATAAAAATCTCAAGAAAATAGCCTTCGTTTACAGCCTCTGGCACAACAAATAGCAAATATAAGAGTGTGAAAGAAATGAAGAGCAAAAGAGACGCAGAGGTGTATAAGAGCATCGGAGACGGCTGTAGGGAAACAGTGGTGAAAAGTGGGTTCACCAAAAAAATTCAACCCTAACCCTAAGCTCTTGATACCATATTAAAATAAAGAAGAAAATAATTATGAATTAATCTTCCTTGTGTAAAATACACACATAGGGATTGTTTATTTATAGACAAAAATAGTAACAGATTAATAGAAAATATGGGCTAAGCCCATTATATTCAACAAAGATATTCTACACAAACATAGCCTTTGATGGGGAGAACATGTGGAGCCACGTGAAGGGTGTTGATATGGAGATATCAACCAAAGTTTGGTTTGCTATTACTGGTCTGAATTATGAGGGACTGAAAGTAGAACAAGGAGCTATTGAGGAGTTCAACAAAACTCAATTTCATCGCTCTTGCATGTGGAATCCAATAGACGAATTAAAAAGCTTTGGAGTAGGTAAACTTGCAATGAACCGATAGATTTTGAAGTTGTTGATTGTCTGAATCATAACTCAAAGAGAAAGCAACCATGCTACACTTAGAAAGGAAGATCTCATATTGTTATACTATCTTGTTAATCGAGTGAAAGTGAATTGGGTGTATACCATGAAAGATCATATGATTAAGTCAAAGAGACTAACTAACTATAAGTTGCCTTATGCAGTCTTGATCTCAAGGATGCTAGAGTTTTTTGAAGTTAATTTGGAAGATGAGATCTCTGAAATCCTAAAGCAGAATAGTTTGATCAATCAATCCATGCTTAACAGAAGTGGGTTGTAGAAGACAAACAAAATCTGGACTTACAAAGGGGAAGAGATTGAGGAAGTTGGACCAAGTGGAGCTACTGAACAAGGAGCAGATGTTGTTACTACTGCAGATGCTACTGCACATATTCTATATGTATCTCCCATTTAGAGAGGAGAACCCCTGTCTCACTTTGAACGCATGGTGATTGAAAGGTTGGATCACATTTCGGGAGATCAACGCATCCATCATGAGTATTGTGTTGCCCATTTTCAGCTTCTACATCAGGAGATAGAACAAGTCCAGGACCAATTGGATGCATTGGGATTCAAAAATGATGACTAGAGGATCATTGTTGTATAATGCATCTCATTTCACTTATGTTTTGGATCTTGTTTTCTGGTTTTGTTGTTTTTAGTTCCTCCCAAATTGATGAATCCGATTGGGGGAGAATATGTGTGGTTTTATATGTTATAATCCTAACTTTTATATGATGCTTTCCATGCACATACTGACTAAAACACTGACTTGCTAAACTAAATTGAGTGGCTGCTGTGAATTTTAACTTGTTGTTTTTTTGTTTAGCTTGTTGATTTTCTGACCATTGTTGCACTGAACCAAATTTTAGCTTACTATAATTCAATATTAACCTGTTGTTTTTATTTTGATATACTACTGCACTATGTTTTTGGTTTTGGAAAATCTATAAAGGTGTTTTGCAAGCCTCAAAGTACAGGGGAGAAGAAAGCATGAGATTCACAAATGCAAACTACCTCTCAACCACAAAATTGTCTTCATCAAATTGGGGGAGATTGTTCGAGCAAGTAGAGATGCTCTTGATTTGGAGATTTAATGAAGAAATTCCATGAAGACTTGACTTGGATGATGAAGAGCTTTGGATCCTTGGTTTGAGTTTCTTTAGCTCATATTTGCATTTGTGTGTGTTTTTTTTGTATTTTGCATGCAAGATTTGCCATTTTACTCAAGTGAAAAAGAACTTTCGAAAATGTTTTTAAGAGTAAAGATGTTGTAGAACAAAAATAATCAGTTGTTTTTGAAAATTAGTTTGTTATTTTTTGCGCTTAATGAAAAATAACCAGTTGTTTTTCAAAAACAACTTGTTGTTTTTACTTAACAGAGTTGGTGCGCTTAAGGAAAAACAACCCGTTGTTTTCACTCAATAGTGCATGATTTACTATATAAATTTGTGGGCACTGAGTTTCAAAGCACGAAAATCATTGTAAGAGTTTGAAAAACATTTCATAGATCACTTGAGAGTTCTTTGGAGATTCACATTCTAGATTTGAGAGGATTGTTGAAGATTGAACCAAGAACAACCTTGATTCTCATTTCTTGAGTTGACTTGCATTTGCAATTGATTACAAAACTCTTCCAACAGTTGGTTCTTATTCAAATAAGTGATTCTTTCTACATTAAGATTGGTTTGAGGCTACTGTGTTGCTGTCTTAAATGTTGTAATTCATTTATCATACATTTCTTGCTAGAATTGTGCTTGAATAGGGTATTTGAGCATTGTTTGTGTGAAATCTTGTGTACTTTTGTTTTCTATTGTAAAGTTTGCATAATACATTGTAGTAGGATTATGCATTTAGCACTAGGGTTGTGCATCTTATGTGGTAGGGTTCTGCATAAGGATAGAGTCAATCTTGTAGGGTTCAAGATTGAATCTTGGAGGTGTATTTGTATGAAAACTTGTTGATTTTAGTGGAAATCTTTGCATTGTTGTGCAAAGGACTAGACGTAGCTATTGAGGATACTTTTTTCTTGATTAAAGACCCAATTTTATTGATCAACTCAATCTATTTTTATTCAAGAATCAAAGAACAGTTTTCTGGTTTTTTCAAAAGCATTTATCATCTGAAAGGTTCTTTCTCTACACTGTATTGAAAAATAAAAAATTGGATTGTATTTGCTTAATCAAAATTGTTTTTGACTATTACATTCAATTAATTTTAGCTTACTATTTTTAAGATTTAATTTTTCTTTTGTTGCATTTAACTATGATTTACATCACTTTTCAACAACTCTTATTATTAAACTATTTTGAAAGAACTATTCAAATATGTTTTCACTGGTTTTATTAAATACTGCAACTGGTTAGTGATTTTAATTGGTGAAAATTAGTTTTAACAAGTTGTATTCTACTGGAATTAGGGAATTTTTCTAAGTGAATGAAAAGGGATTTTAACCTACTGTTTTATCACTTAACCTGTTATTGTGTTGTTTCAATACTGCCAGAAAATTCAACTAGTTGTTTTTACAATTTAACAAGTTGGTTTTACTGGTTACATCATATTTTTCAACATGATCATTAATCTGATGAGTAATAGGGTCAGAAGTTTAAAAAGAAGGTAGAAAAACTAAAATTAAACTATTTCTAGAGAGATGGTGGTTTTTATAAAAATCAAACCTGAATTCTAATTTTTCTATTTATATAAAGATTTTTCTTTTTTTAAAAAAATATTTAAGTGTCATCTTATTTATATTTAAAGCTAAATTATAGCTTCTAATACGTTTATATTGTAAAGTTATTGTCTAGTGTATTACACATTATATCTTACAATTTTTTCTAAAACAAAGATACGTATTACATCGGTTATAAGTTGTAACTAATATAATATGAGACCTTTTACATCGGTTGTAACCGATGTAAAGATGTAGAGAGTCCCATATTACTTCTGTTCCAGCTTACAACTGATGTAATATGTATTGTTTTTTGTTCTTTTCAAATGCTCTTTCACATCGGTTGTGTTATAACCGATATAATATTGGTATATTTTACATTGTCTGAAGAATAGATGTAAAATGTCATGGACTTTCTAAATCGTCCACATCAATATCAGTTGCGGAAATAATATAAAAAGCCTCCCAAAACCGATGTAGAATCCCATTTTTCTATTAGTGAGTGGTTCACATAAGAACACCATATTATGCTTTGTGGCGCTTAGACCTATGTTGGTATGCAGAACTGTCATATGCATATATAATGGCATTTATAAATGACATTATATATAAAAAAAAATTACTATTACATATAGAATTTTTTGTAGTGAGGATAATATGATAGATACATATTTTTTTGTTATGAGGATAATATGATAGAAAGGACTGTGGGAAAAATAATAGTCAGATTTGACGAAATAGAGAAAATTATATACTTAAAGTAAAATAATATATATATATATATATATATATATATATATATATATATAATTTTGATGTGTTAGTGTCATGGATGACTAAAAAACATCCATTTTTTTGTTACTTTTTCAACTTCTACAAAAGTTGAAAAACACGTCTAGTTATGCGCGGAAGAAGCAAACATATCAAAATCACTATTATTTTTAAGAATTAGAGATTTTATGAAAGATATAAAATTCAAAAGTTAGTACTTTATAGAACCTATTATCAAATTGTAGATTTAATGGTTAAAATATTAAAACTTAGCTATAAATGCATTTTAATGAAATAAATTAATTGTATATTGTAGTTACAGTATTTTCTGGTAGGAAATCAAGAAACATTTATTGTTACAACAGAAAAAGTAAATGCAATAGATATAACAAATTGTTCCTTATAGATCTGAAAAAATATTTATTATTACACATATTTGAAGACTATATAATAATAATTTTAATTCCAATAAAATTATCAATGAATATAAAAAAACTAATAGTACAATAATAATATAATAGTCTAACCTTAAAATAGTATAAAAATATCATAAAATAAAAGTAAATCTGATAAAGTAATGTAATAACTTTATTACAGTAAAAAAATAATATTATAAAAATTAAAATTATGATAAATCTGGACATAATTATTTACCGAATGAGTTAAATCAAGATGGATTAATTCATTTTATCAACCTAATTTATATAGAAGTTAAAAATAGCTTTTTAAAATTATATAAAATTTTTTTACAAATTAAATGAAATATAAATTAATTTTAAATTACATGGATTTAATTTTTTTTTATTTTACATTGAAAAGGGATAAAAGAAAAAAAAAAAAAAAGGGGAGAGTTCAAAAAAAAAAATAAAAAAAAAAAAAAAAAATTTTAAATTAAAAAAAATTAATTTTTTTTTTTTTTAAATTAAAAAAAAAAAAAAAAAAAAAAAAAAAAAAAGGCAAACCTCTAAATGACATTTTGGGGATCGCATTACGTTAGAGCTTACGTAACTATGATTATAGGGATATAATAAAGGCACACTTGGACGTGGAGTGTGCGTGGTGGAATTGAAAGCAAAATTATAAATAAGAAATAGTAAATATTATTGTATTTAATGTCAGTAAAGATAAAAAAATTAGGTACAGGTGTCAGGAAAAATGGTCGGTATTATTTTTTGTAATAGTGAGTAGGACATTAATTTTTGTGGTAAATAAGATTCTTTTAAAAATTATTTTGAATACAATTTAAAAATTAGAGCAAAGTTGTTTAAATGTAAATAAGATTTTAACAATTTTAATTTTCTTAAAAAATGTAACAGTAATAAGAATAATTAGTATCATTTTATATAATATAAATAAATGTTTTCAAATAACGCAATATGTCTTTCTATATACACATTATATTTCTGGATATTTATTAAAAGAACAAATTATTTGATTTATATAAAAAACAACATATTTCAAAAGAGTTTAAACATATTCAAAATTTGATTGTGTATATTTAGAAAGAGTTTTATCATAATTTTTTTTTTCACTACGAATGTAATGCTTTTTTAACAAAATTATAAATAAAAAATAGTAAATATTATTGTACTTCATGTACAATAAACAGTAAAGACAAAAAATTAGGTGCAGGTGTTAGGCAAAATGGTCTGTAATTCTTTCTTGCAATAGTGAGTAGGACATTAATTTTTTCGTAAATACGATTCTTTTAAAAATTATTTTCAATACAAATTAAAAATTGGAGCAAAGTTATTTAAATGTAAATAAGATTTTAACAATTTTAATTTTCTAAAAAATGTAACAATAATAAGAATAATTAGTATCATTTTATATAATATAAATAAATGTTTTCAAATAACTCAATACATCTCTTTATAATATATATATATATATATATATATATATATATGTTATATTTCTCGATATTTATTAAAAGAACACATTATTTTGATTTATATAAAAAATAATATTCAAAAAGAGTTTAAACATATTCAAAATTTGATTGTGTATATTTAGACAGAGTTTTATCATAACTTTTTTTCACTACGAATGTAATGCTTTTTAACAAAGTCAGATTTAATCTCTATTATAATTATATTTTTTTGGAATTAATAATAGTATTTGTAAGACTAAATTCTCCATATTTTTCTGAGTACTTAACCAAACTTTTTACGAGTTATATTGCCACATCAATACTATTTATTTTGTTTGCAAACTTTTGCTAATTCCATTTGATAGAGTTAACTACTAAAACCAAATAATCATAACTATTAAAATCTTGAAAATTTCAATTACATGACTAGCTAATAATTGAGCTTCAATTGTAGTTAAAATAAAGTTTCTCTTGTGCGAGAAGCTTATAATTAGTTGCAGAGACATCGTCATTCAATGATTTTGCTAATATGTTGGCAACTAAGATTCAATAATTAAACCTTTTACATCCGCCATTTATAACTATCCAAAATAATCTTCAGCTTTAGCTCGCTGGAGAGTTGTCCAATCCTAAAAATTGTGTACAATAGAATTTATATCAAATAATATTTTTTTCGCACCTTAGTATTTACTTATGTGATCCATTATCATATTCTTATACTCTCACATTAGACCATGAGTTTCTAAAATTAGAATATCATATACATTTTTTAAAATGATAATAAAATATGTATTAATATTTATCAGATAAAATATAAATTGCTAAGTAAATATTATATTAAATAAAGGCATCACTCAGCAAAAACATAAGTAATACTTATATAATATAAGATATAAAAACTAGTTGTAATACAATTAGAGTATAATAGTCTAAAGTAATATTACATAGAAGAAAGACAAACGTAATAAAAACAATATAATATTTTTTATTATAATTAATAGTAATATTTTAAAAATAAAAATAATGGTGAATGAATTGATCTTGACTTATGTTTGTTTTAGTGATCTAGAAGTTAGTTAACTCGAAGTAGAATAGATTAACTAATTTTGTTACATTTATGTAAAAGTTAAAAGTAATTTTTTAAAAAGTTTATATGATAGAATTTTTATAAATTAAATTAAATGGAACTTAATTTTAGTTTATATAGGAATTAATTTTTTTATTTTACATTTTAAAAAGAGAAAAAGGAAAGACAGTTCCCAATAATGAAATTGGGTTGCAGTTTTTTTTTTAGTCGGCAGCAGAATTGGGTTGCAGTTGGACACAACTATTATGATTTTAATTAATTAACCATACAGATACACCTACACTTCAAATCTACTAGTACATGTGATGGACTGGGTACATTAAATGTAGTTTTGTAGAGTGTGACTGTGGGTTACAAATGAAAATGATTCTGATTTGATGCATTACAAATGAGAAGGGACAAGAATAAATAAGACATAATGGCTAGCAGCTACCATATTTAACACATTTGGACATCTTCAGTGTTTGGGACAGACCAGTCAACTTGTTGATTTCAATATAACTTTTATATATTTTACAAAATTGTTAATTTTTATATTCATGATTCTTTAAAATTGCATTTTTGATAAAAAGTTGAGTAAGACTGTTTCATCTATATTGTGATATAGTACAATAAGAATATAACTATAACAATTTTAATCACAAAAAACTTTTATTAGTAAAAATACTTTATATTATTCTTTGTTATATATACTAGTTTTCATACTCTCGCACGGCTTGGGATTTCATGAAAAGAAAATATTTGTATTAAATAAATTGGAATAATATAACTGGTTTTAACTAATGAAATTGTTAGGTATTCAAGTATGAGTTTAAGTCCCACATTGGGTAGGAATGAGAAAGTTGAGCAACATATAAGAAATAAGACCCACAAACCCAACGCCTTAAGGTTTTGGGTTGAAGGTGGTGTCATTCTCTTATATGGATTGGCTGAGTTCTCATTCTTTTTTGTCTCCCCAGTGTTTACCCCCTCGGATTTTCCAACAAGTATTTGTTAGGTATGACTCATAATACCAATAGGGGAAGTTATAGGCTTTGTGGGCTGGGCCAGGAGTGCGGGGGTATTTTGGTTATTGTACCTTGTTTAGGGTTATTTATATAATCATATGTAA
>Ga0099825_1000715_pt1 | contig 37871 bp, 17 predicted proteins | sample SiratroredBW_FD_76838 | JGI IMG/M metagenome (GOLD analysis project Ga0099825, IMG submission 76838) | Root nodule microbial communities of legume samples collected from California, USA - Siratro red BW | ecosystem: Host-associated > Plants > Roots > Nodule | place: USA: California | collected...
GGTTTTTACCTTATTAAGAAGGTTTTCCACGCTAAAATTTTCTGGCGTTGTTTTTATATTTACGCTTCCGCAAAGTGCCTACTTTGAGTTCATGGAGGAGGGAAGAAAGAGCGATTCCCAACACCATGTTGATAAAGAAGTTTAATATTAATGTTTTTTTTTTCTCAACTCAAATGTAGTTCGTAAAAGGAAGCATGGGTTTGGGTAGACAATGAGAATCTATAACAGGTACTGTGTGTCCACGTTGAAATTAGCAAGTTGCTTTCATATTAACAAGGACTGAGAAAAAGCAAGTTCGTACTTTCCACATTAAGCAATTTTTAATAACGCCATGGAAGACACTATCATTTGTTTATTCTGTACTAATATAATACAGGTTTAGCTTTCATCTACTACTAATATAATATTTTATTTCCATAATACACAGTAAAAGCTGAACAGCTGGCAACAAATTTAAACAAACCAATACCTGGAAATTTAAAATCAGATTTAAAACAGAAAACACTAATTAATTACGAAGTAATAACATAACGAGGAGAATACAATGTATTGCATTATAAAAATTAAAGGTGTCATGCGGATGAATGATTGGACGGCGTATGGTTACTTTTCAATAAATATAAAAATAGATATTTTTTATTAAAAAAACTTTCAATACATTTAAAACTTTAAAAATTTCTTTTCTGCTTTTAATTCATTGGTAAATGTTCAGAAATATTCTCTGATCAACTTTTGTTAAAATTAAAAATTCAAAAAAGTTACTCTTTCCCAAGTTCAAGAAATAAAAAATAAAACGCCCAACGCGTTAAGCAAAATTGTCGACCTCTTGATGTCACATAAAAAAAATGCAAAATTTAACTGAAATTCACCTAATCACTGAATCTCAATAGTCAGACTAAATTATAAACTTATTAAAATAATTTATAAATTACTAAAGTTTTTAGTAAATGCACTTTAAATGTGTGTACTTTTTTTCTCGTAACTGTGTAGCAACTAAAAAGAAACCATTTTTTTTGCCGGCCTATCATTATTAATGTAATAATTCCAAAATGCATTATAGTAGCAAATAATGTATGCAATGAAGACAATGATAAATTTGTAAATATTTATAAATTAATTGGAATTCTAGTGGCTTTAATTTTTTAGTAGTATATGCCTATTCAACTTTTGTTACTAATATTAGACAAAAACTATAAAATGGAAAACTGATCTCTTTAATGTCTGCTTTGAGGGGAAATAATAAAAACAGTTGATTATAAAATAAAGATAAAATGAAAGTACAAAAAATATAATAATTTCACAGCTTCAAATTTCTATATTCTCACCAAGCATTTACTTATTTTAGTTTTTATTTGTTTATTTCCTCTTCGATTGGATGGTACTGTTGCTGGGAGATAGGGCACATAATGAGCATGAATCAGGTAGTACTCGGAAGAAGCAGGTTTGGGTCGGGTTGGGAAATTGGGACGCAACTCCCACCGTTAATCTCATCATTACAATTCAATCACGAACACGCTAAACGGAATTACTACTATTGGTATCTCCCAATCAGCGCCAGCCACGTTGCATGCATTTGCTCAAACTCCACCTGATCTTAATCCTATTATAATAAGTTTATGTCCGTTGATATTTTGGGTAGTTCGTGAATTTATTAATTATTAATAGTAAAATAAAGCAAAGCGAAGAGAAACGGGTCGTTTTTGATAGCACAGCTGGACCAGGAGCTAGTTCCTTTGCTCAACACGTTACAATAATGGCACAGTTTTCTCTCTCCCCTTTCTCCTTTCCACCTTCTCCTCTCCCACTGCGACGGCGAATCTTTCTCGCTCCTTCACCAACAACCGCCGCCGCTTCCGCCACCGACGCCGTTTCCACGTCCACTTCCTCTTCCGCTTCGAATTACGCGCCCAAAGTCGTCGTCACCAGAGAGCGCGGAAAGAACGCTAAGCTTATCGCCGCTCTGGTACTCGCTTCTGTTCACTCAGTTAACCTTTCGCTGTTACGATTTGTTTTTTTGGAACCGCATTACAATGTGCTTAATCTTATAGACTCCAACTCCAACGAGTTGGCTGTGCCATGTTTTCCGTGTTTCATTCTCATTCCTGTGCTTGTGTTTCCTGCAATCCGAACATGTTTTTTCTTTCTCTCTCACCTGTTTCCAGTATTTGAGTTAGTTGTCTCTAGGAACTGAATACCGTTCCGTCCTCTAGGTGTTTGATTAAAGGTTGAACTGAATGGTGACAATATGAACTGCTTTCTGTGATTTTTGCCTTTTATTTTTACTGTTAGAATTTTCTATGATTTGTGATTATTATATTATATGTTGAAACTACGAACTCTTAAAACTATAAAATATTACCTATGAAAGTATAACAATGATCTAGTATATTTTACGTAGCAAATGTCACAAGTGATGATTACACTAGGTTGTTGGTTTAACGTTCGGTTAATGACAATTTACTTAACACTCTCCAGATTGATGTTTGTGGCCGATCAGCTACAAATTCTTCATCCGTTGATAAATAAAAAGTTGCACGTTATATGTAATGGTTTGGCCTTTCCTTTATCCTATAGAAGTATTCTCAAACGGTTTAAGAGCTTCAGTTTGGTGTTGAACACCAACTGTTGTTCTTCACAACCTTGCTTTCTTAATTGAATCATAAAGCAGCTTCGCCATGTTTATTTTTTCTTAACTATGTCAGTGAGGTTTGTTTATAATAAGTTGAAAAGAAATAATAAAACGTTCATCTTGAGTCTTTCATCATTTCCTTGTGCTTCCAATGCTTACTTTTCCCCTGAACATATAAGTGAATTGGCAATCCATTCATATTAAATGTTTCTATTCTAAACCCATTATATAGAAGTTCTATCAATGTTTTTGCACTTCTCTCTAAAAAAATTGTTGCATAATCCAAAGTGATGTTGTACATACTGTATTTATTTTTATTTATCTTCCACCATTGGAAACTGCACATTGAAATTCTTCTATTTTCCCCCAATAAACATTAAGGAGGAGGTTTTGTCAGAATCCTCTGCAATGTACTCCATGTTTAGGATTAGTTTATTTTTGTTTAAAACAGCTTATCATATTCTGAATTAGAAAACTTAAAAAGAATTCCACAAAAATAATTGGAACGAAACATGCTCTTAGATGTTCAGCTAGGTTTGGCGCCAAGGCCATGTCAATAATAAAATGAAAAGGATCCTCAAATTATAATCGCACTTTTTAACTTGCCCATTAAAGTTGTGAAGTGGAAATCAGGTCTGACTAATCATATACACTGAAGCTATTTAGGTAATTCCAATGTTGAGTGCAGGCTAAACATGAAATCAATTGTTTGGAGCTTCCACTCATTGAGCACACGCAGGGACCTGATTTAGACAGGCTTCCTTCTGTATTAGGTGGTAAGTTTTAGGAAAAATCATGCCATGAAATTTGAATGTTTTACAAGGTTTGACTTATGCCACTTTTATCTAGTAAAGATAATTATATATTTTATCTTTTATTGGGCCAATTTTTATAATAAATTTATGCATGCTTAATAGGAAGTAGTGACCAAGGAAGCACAAACACCTCAAGATAATAGTCATATTTGTGTTGTGCACATGTTGGACTCTTTAAATACTTTCATCTGTATTTTACAATATTTTTTCTTCCTTTTTTAAACTATTATATTGATTCAAATAATAATACCACAACAAATAGATAAGTTATAGCATTTTTTATGTCTATAATGACTCATGGGCACATTTAAAACGTTGCAACATAGTTATGCTCACTTTTTTTTTTTTTTAATCTAAGATCTATTCTTACGTTAATTTAATACATTGTAACATAGTCTTGTCTTTGACTTATTAATTCTTATAATTTGTCATATCTTTGTGCATGTTGCATGCATGCATTCTTAGTGGTGACATTTATAATGTAAATTTTTTGGTACAATATTGTTGATTGATGAGCTACTTCACATTTTCAATAGTCTCTTTGAAAAGGAGGGATTATAGCTACAAATGCGTACAATATGCCTTTACTATCTCAGATTCAGTTTATATTTGAATTGTTTGATTATACTTCTTTCTTTATATAATATTTTTATTTTTACATATAATATTTCTGACTCCTATTTATTAGTTGTGGGACCTCAAGAGACGACATTTGTGATATTCAATTGCAAATGTGGTTGTTTGACATATATGAATGTAAAGTAATTTTGTCAACATAAAAATGGTTTACAAAATGGTTTACAAATTGCATGTTATGTCTCAGTCATCTTTTCTTATACAATGACAATCTATCATGCCTGTAAGTGCCTTATAATTTTTCACTGATTCGTTACTTCTCCTTATCCTTGATACATGTAGACAATGCATTTGACTGGGTTGTCATAACTTCTCCTGAGGCAGGTTTGGTCTTTCTAGAGGCATGGAGGTAAAGAATCAGTGCTTGTGTAATTTGTGCAAATTTTCTCTTGAATAAAGTGAATTTTAAACAAATTATTTATTTTGAATCGAAGTAAAACATTTTGTCAGAAGTAACCTTTAGTCACATCTAAATGATTCTTAAAATTAATAAGACCATTCTTTAGCCCTCCAAGACAAGCCAAATATGCACTTAGGGCATCTCTAGTACAAGAGTTATAGTCAAAGTCATGGTTCTTATAACACACCCCGTTGGAGGAACATTGATGTGGCATGAAATTTAAGACGTTAAGTCTTGAATAAGACCTTGGTCATAAGAATAAAAGATTTTTCTTTTAAGTTTTGAAAAATTAAAGTGTAAATAAAAAATTATTTAAGTGTGGCTCTTATAAGACTCTCTTGCATTTGAGCAAAAATTTCAAGAAAGTCTTAAAAATAATGTGGTATAATGGGATCCAAATAGAATAAAATAAGACCCCATAGTATGACCCTTCCATTTGAGATGTACTTATAGTGAAAAAAGTCACAATTTACATGATCGGGGTATACTAAAGTTTGTAAAGTGTCTTGATATTTCTGCTAAATTTTCATCATTTATTTTCTTCAGTGACATCACCCATTTGAGATATTTTCTCCAATTACTCGAATTAAGTTCTATAGCATTTTAATAATTTGCATTACTTCCCTTTTAACTGTGGTCTTCATACGGGAAGAGGACTTCAAATATCTTGTTATGGAACATGTTATCCTATTGTCCGAGATCTATTATCTACATTGTGCATTAGTTGTCAAAGATGCAAATGTAAATTATTAAAGATGGTTGTTTATTATTTTGGTCTATTTTGTTGATAAACTTTTTAGTTCGTTAGATGCAACGATACCATTTACAAAGAATAACATAACTATGCATTTGTGTTCTGTTCTTTACAATACTTTTTTATTTGTTTGTGCACACTGCAATTTTGCACGATTTTGGTGAACACTTCAATATTTATAACAAATAATTGTCTTTCTCTTGATTGTTGTGCCTAGAGCTTCGGGGATGCCTCATGTCAAAATAGGTGTTGTTGGGACTGGCACTGCAAGCATTTTCGAGGAAACTTTGCAGTCTTCAAACCGATCCCTTGATATTGCATTTGTGCCATCAAGAGGTATCCATCTGTGTAATTAAATGACTCCTGTCCTGCATTTTACTACCCATAGCCTCACTTCTTTACCTTGATTGACTAAAGAAATACAAAGTAATCTCCTGAATCTCAAATGCTTTAGGCTATTAAAGGAGAATACGGAATAACATGAATAGTTGTTTTAAATATTCATTTAGATTGCTAAGTTGATGCTACTTTAAGTACTTTTCCTTGGATGAGAAAAACGAAAGTTTTAGTCTCTACGCCTGCATTTTTGTTGAGACTGGTCTTTACAGTTACATCTTTGTTAGCAATGCCACATGTGGCTGTCATGATTGATATGATTGACAAGTGACAGAATGAAAATCACTTGGTCCCTATAGGTGATATTAGTTTAGGAATACCTGCATCGAACCAAAAACATCAAGTTTTATTAATACATGATATTTCCATCGGAACATTCTTTCTTAACGCGTTCAAGTAATGGTTCAATATGAATTGGGAGTGTCACTTCGCCAGGAACTACGATGAGTACCTTCTTATATTTTATGCTTGAATATACTTCCCTATACTTCCTCCTCCAAACACCACTATTGCTTCAGTCACCAAGTCCATCCCCGGTTCATGTAATAGCATACACACCTTATGACTGTGCCAACACCACTCCATTAAACCTTCAAAAGAACATTTAAGAGTGCTAGGGGCAAAAGTTGAAGCAGTAGGCATTTAGGTTTGAGCTACTACTTTCAATCCTTCAAAACTGATGCACTAACAGATGCAGTCTTAAAGCTTTATCAGTCATTTGACAAAAGTTGGTGATCTATTCAATACTGATTTGAAGAATTTGGAGACAACGAGTATTTCCAGCTATTGTTTAAGGTTTCCTCCATCCGTGCTTAGTTCTCTACACAATTGTCATCAGTCACCTTCTGATGAACTTAGAGGTGACCATTTCCAACAATTGTTGGGTGACAAGTGCATGACTGTAGTTTTGATGACAAGAGTCTTGTATTGACAGAGCTAAGGAAGAACGTAATGGCACAGAGCATTCTATATAAAGGACTTACATTTTCTTTTATACAGGAACTAATTCTTAAGGTAGTGTCCCTATAAGTACCTAATGATTAATTTTCAGCCACGTCATTGCTACTTGTCATCCACACCTTGATGCCGTTAACAAAGATTTAATGACAAGGACCATTCTTCAACAAAAATGCAGGTATTGGAACTAAACTTATTTGTTTTCGTCTAGAGACTCACACTTAAAGCAGTGTCAACTACATGGACTAAATAAATAGTTTAACCTTAATAGTTTCAAGATATGCTCTAGATAGGGAGATCACGACTTTGACCATTCCTTTACTTTGGAGAAAATGAACGATTCTAACCATGATTTTAGCATTTCATCGGTAGGTTTTGTCTCAGTATTGCTTTTGCCAAACTGCAGTTTAAAGCTTCAACTTCTGAAAATGAAACTTATTATGGTTTTGATAATTTCCAGCAACAGGAAAGGTATTGGCTACTGAGCTTCCTAAGTTTGGAAATAAGTGCACTGTTCTCTATCCTGCTTCTGCAAAGGCTAGCAATGAGATTGGTACATAAGATGTCTTATTGCCTTCTAAATAGATACTAGTTTTAAGTTCAATACTTGGATTAATAAATGTGAAGGCAATGATATGCTAATTGTCTGTGGCATTTATATAACCAGAGGTTGGACTTTCAAACCGTGGATTTGAGGTTACTAGAATGAATACATATACTACGGTAAATTGTTTTATCCATACTTCTTCCTTACAAGCCCTGCATATCCTTTTGGTGTTTCATATGATGAGTTGGGTTAAACTATTTAAGTTTAATGTTTATTAATGTTAAATTCCCAAAAATCTATTTCATGGCTTTCGAAAAACAATTTACTTGTATGTATGTAGGTATGTACATATTTATGTATGTATGTATATATCTTGTGCATGTGCCCCCTTATGCAGTTTGAAGGAAAAGGTTACAAAAGCGGAGGATTGTGTCTTACGATATGTCTCTTATATTTTTATTGTTGAGCGTTTGACTCTCAAAGCAAGTGGCTCTTATTGGTTGTCTATTTTTACTGCATAAAAATATGGTTATTGTTTTGGTTTTAATGTTAGCCGTTAATTAGTTTGTAGTTTAGTTTTTTTCCTGTATCCTATAAAACCTTTGTTGTAGTATGTTTCAATTTAATTCCACTCTTACGAATACAATTCTCATTGTCTTTTCTAGTCTTCTATATTTTCTCTTCTCTTTATTAGAGATAATATATTTTGCTTCTTATAGTTCTTTAAGTGTTTTCGCTCTCGTGCTTCACATAACGCATATGCCATAACATTTATTATGTGATGTTTATAAGTCATAACCTCAGAACATGGAGTGTCTGTAAACTATCGGTAAAATGGCTTATGTTTTATTGTCATTTTTTTACATAACAATCTGTTTTACATAGCTTTGATCATAACCAACCATTTCTTGCATTTGGAAAAACTTCTAGACTAGAGTGGGATATTATCTAAGAGATTCACTGCTTCCCCTACTTTCAAACTTCTTTGTCAGGTTCCGGTTCAACATGTTGACCATATGGTTCTAAAGCTAGCACTAGATGCCCCTGTTCTTACAGTAGCTTCACCGTCTGCTATTCGGTGAGCTTCTTTTTACTCTATCTTTTTTTCCTTTTAAATTTTTATAATTTCATATTCAGTTCAAACCTTCGGATAGTTTTGGTATATTTGAAGTCAAATTCAATTCTATGTAAGGGTGAATGTGGTAAGCTTTCTTAAAGCATCCAATGACTGTTTCCATACCAATTAAGTGGGATAATGTTTTTTACCCTTTCTGAATCAAGCATAAGAATGACTCCTGGTACTGTATGAATCACGGAAAACTTGCTTTCTTATTTGTGCTGTAGAAACAAGTAGGAACAGTTTCTTTAGAGGTTGTACCTTTTCTGTTTACTCAGTTTCCCCATTGAGATAATTTACCTAGTTCAGTTAATCTGCTGTAACAGTGCCTGGAAGAATCTTCTTTCAGATTTAGAGTGGAACAATTCTGTTGCGTGCATTGGTGAGACAACTGCAACAATGGCAAGAAGTTTAGGCTTCACTAATGTGTTCTACCCAACACAACCAGGCCTCGAAGGGTAATCACAGAACCACTTTTTAGTAATTATTTCTCCGGATCTTTCTTGTGATATTTCTTTGAATAATTATTCCGTACCTGTTTTATTTGAGTGTTCACTGTTTTGTCATACGGAGAAGGTTTTCTTCCTCTTAAAATAATTTTGCACAATGTTTTAACAAGCTTTTCTAATTTTGGAATTGCGTATAGGCTTGGACTATTTAAGAATAGCTCTACTTTTAGTAAGGTATCTTTATTCTAAAATTATTAGTTAATGCATTTTAAAAAAGAAAACACCATAAGCTTTATCTTCCCTTTTGAACATTTTAGAATCTTCACGAGAGATTCTCAAACTTTCAAAATCCTGCAACCAAATCTTTTCGTCGAATTAGCTACGTGTTACTTTCGTTACTTGGCACATGTTCATTATTAGTTACACATGATAGTTTCCCATTTGTCGACGTTTTAAAAAATGAGAGAGAAGCTTTGTTTGCCTATTGATTTCATTTTCTATATACTTATTTTCTATAATATAAATTAAATTAAATAAAAAAATAGATTTTCTTACTAACCATTATTATCCATGTTAATGAAAATGTGCAAATTGCATGATGAATGACTCACTTTGTTAACGGACAGAAGGATTTGTTTGCAAATTTTTATGACCTCTCACATCATCCGAAGAGTTCATAGTGGCTATACGAAGTTTAGGATCTATTTGTTCAATTTCCCCTTTTTAAAATACTTTGTTTTCAGTTACTGTTGCCTATAATTGGCCTGTACTATATGTTTTATTTCGTGTCATGTTTCCTTTGGTGCTATTATGTTGTTGCAGTTGAATTTTTTGGAGTCAACATATAACTTTTGGGAAACTAAAGAAATCACTAGAAAAATATAGACAATGTCAAACAGGAAATTTCTACTACAAAAGTTGTAGTAGTGAATATGATTATTTTTGTTTTTTCTTTATAGTAAATGAATTTTTATAAGTTCCTTCCGGTAATTAACCCTATTTTCACCTCCTGATCTATGGGATGTTAATTTGGTATAGTACATAAAGAGACCCTTTTGTTAGTATAGACAATGAGAATACTAAATTCAATCCTAAATTCAGGAACTAAAATGATTATTGTTCTGTAATGTGGACTAAACTGACTACTTGATAAATTTTAGGATTAAAATCACATTTTTCTTATATATAGACTTGGATTGACCTATGATAATTTAGTTTATTAGTCCGTTAGACCGGTTTGAATCCTGTTAATAACATTTGTTTTCTGGTAACCTTCTTCCTGACAGCTGGGTAGAAAGCATTCTGGAAGCATTAGGTTCCTATGATGAATTATTAAGGTAGGTCTCAGCCCTTCCTTGCAACCTGAAGATGTACAACCGTTTTTCATGCTTCAAGATTAATCAATGATTTGGCATAGTGGATGGATAAAATTCATTTTCTTTACAGCAGTAATTTTGAAGGCTAGATTTATTTATTGCTTCAATAAAGTGAGTAGTGTATATTAGGCAATAAGGTGCACTTATAGTCATTGATTAAAATAGCAATAGTTGAGACTGTAATTTATGTAAAGTTTTGTTAAATATATGCACGTGTTTTTTAATCACAAATTCTAACCATTAATTTTTTAATTAATGACTATAAATGTACCTTATCTAGTGCACTCCTTTACTTGAAAACTGGACCCTTTTAGGACTAATGGAGAGGCTTTCATCATGAGATGGGTAAATAGTTTCCATGTAATTAGCAATGCAGATATTTCTTGTATCATTACATTGAGCACTCAATTTGTCCTTAAACAACAATATGGATGTCCTTGATTTTTAGAAGAATATTTTTTTGCATGAAATTAGGGTTTTTCATGTTGTGGTAGTTTAGAGTCTATAAAATCTAACCAGAACATTTATATCCTTTCATCCAAAAACCGCTTGCATTCAGTACTGAGGATGACTAGGGGTGACTTAGGAACATTCTCATTTTTTTTATTGGGGCGTTAACCGTTGTGTTGTTGTCCCTCTCTTTGGGTGGGGTGTATATAGTTTTTGTACCAATGAAGTTTTATTTTTTTAAGTGGTTAACTTAACAGTCTTTACGAGTCTTAACTATTTTGAAAAAAAAAATTCTCTGTGATGATTTTATATTTTTTTATAGGTTTAAATGCCTTTTTGTAATTTTAATGTATGCGTATTACATGAGGCTTTTGGTAATCACTTTTAGGAAAAATAAGAAAAATTAAAATAAATAGGAAAAATTAAAATAAGAACTGTGTTAGCTAAAAAAAGTATTGCTGGGCAATTTTAGTAAAAAATAATGACTGATATAAAGAAAAATAACTCTAATTAATGTCAATAAAAAATAATTACGTTTGACATTGATAAAAAAAACTAAATGTTGACTGAAAAAGCTTTTACCAACACTGATTAATAAATAATATTGGCATATATTAATGAAAAATAGCATTGATAATATCAGTAAAAATATCATAATTAATTTTGGTCCAAGAAAGAATTTCGTTTGACATCGATAAAAGAAATATAGTAGATGTTGACTAAAGAACTTCTTGGCTAAAAAATAAAGATAGCATATATCAATGAAAAAAAATTAATAATATTGGTCAGAAAAAAGATCATAGTTAACTTTGGCATGAGAGAAATCCAAAAAGTATTGGTTAAAAAAATATACCAATTTGACATCGACCAATTCTTTGACTAAGTTAATATTGTCCAGACTAAACTTGAGAGAGAGAGAGAGTAAAGAGTATACATATATATATAATATAATATAACGATTAAGTATGAAAATATTCAGTTTCTTTTTATTTTTAGACATAATTTTTAATTCTTCATAAATTTCTAAAATTTTAATTTCTTTTTAAATTATCTATCCAGCCAACATAATTTATTTCCCACATTGATCATAAAATTGAATTAGCTTATAAAAATTCACCAAGACAAAATGTTAAGTTTATATTCACACTTCTTTGGGTTTTAAAATACATTTACTTTCATATTAGTTTTAATAAAAAAGACACTCATATTCATTATAGTTTTTAATAAACATCTACTTTGTATATATTTGTAATAAATAACTGACACTCACCTCGTTTTATTTAAAAAGCTCATATAGACTAAAATTTGAATAAAAATTAAAAAAAAATGAAAGTTTTTAAATATAGAAAGTATGATGGTTTCTTTATTATTTATTAAAAATATCACGGAGTTTATATTTTCATTACATTATAAGTTATCTTAGAAAAATATAAAGAGTAATATTTTTGAGAAAAAAAGTATCTTGAATATAAATAAATAAATAAATATAAAATATATGATTAAATTTATTAACTTATTATTATATTTACATTTGATGCTAATGCACGTATAAATATAAATAAAATATGAGTACAAAATTTACTTTGTTACTAGCACGCTAATGTGGAATATGTAATTTAAACTTAAAGTCTGACGTAATTTTTTTTGTCTCACAAGTTTTCTCCAACCGAATAGACCATAGACTAATTTCACTTTGGATACAATGAATATTGCTTGCCCAATAAATTTTCACACGGAACAAGGATAGAATATATGTTATGTGTTTCACTCGTTACATAAACATCATGTAAGAAGACTTTGAGATAAAAATTAATTAAATTTTTATATGATTAAATCATTCATTTTTTGCTTATAAAAATTTATTTATTTTATATTTTAAAATTTACTTTTTAATTTTCATAATTTTTATTTAGGTTTCAGTTAATATTTTATTTTTATATAAAATTAAAAAAATGTGAGTATAAATTTATTAAAAAAATATAAGAGAAAATGAATGGTATTTACTAAAAATATGAAAAAAAAAGTAAATTTATATTTAAAAATTATAGGGTGTGAATATTATTTTATTAAAATATAAGGGAAATGATTGTTTATTTTACAAGTAGAGTGTATTTTTTTTTTAACATTATATTAAGAGAGGTAAGTGTTATTTCTCCTAAATGAAATATAAATAAGAAGCATTTCAATTATCATAAAACTTTTCTTTTTTTCTCAAAATTGCAGCCACTTAAATTTTTTTCATACTAATTAACCAAACAACCGTGAAATTAGTAGTTTTGTTTGAATGATAACTTCTATTTAAGATACCTGTACTTAATATTTCCCACCTCCATGTTTCAAAAGCTTAAGGCTAGGAGACTCTGTACTCTATAAGCAATTGATTGACACATGACATGTTCACCCACCTGTCTAATCAATATTTTGAATCTTCGCCTCATCTTTTGACCTACAGTAGTGATAATAATGGAACTTTTAAGCACTTATCAATAAGCAAAGATTATGCTATTGTTAAAATTAAGATCTAACGACATATCAACATCATTGATAATATTAAGATAACAAATACCTAAGAAAGAGAATAACAACTGATAAATTTAGAGAAAAAAATCATCACTATATGAGCACCGAAGAAAATCTTATATACAAACATATTACACATACACACACTTACATGCTCCGATATAACTTCAACTAATACTCAAGAAGGTTATCTCCAAATCAACACTCAATAATGGTTTTCTTAATCTGATTTCGAAATCAGGGCTAAATTATTCTTAATGTTGTTTTTCCATCTCTTACCTTTATTTCAGTTTGATTTGTTATGTTTTTTATAATGTTCTGTTCAGTCATTTATATTTTTAAAAATAATTAAAAATATTTTTCCAAATTAATGATTTAAAAATATTAAAGTTAAAACACCACAAAACTACATACTTTTTTAAAAAATTCTTTACACGTAATGATTATTTTTAACCACCACCACCACCATTAAGAAGAAAAGCTCACTTTTTTCTCTTCCTTTCCCCCACCTTCTTTCTTTCTCAACCAACTTTCCTTTTTCTCACTTCCTTTACTGAACAAACCTCTTCCTCTGCCTCCCTTTGCATTTGCATCCATCCTCTCACACCCTATTATTTTTTGTTTCTTTACCTATATAAAAATACTCATTCTGTAAGCAGTTCTGAATTGGAGATGCTGTTAATGATATTATTCTTGGGACATATAACATGGTTTTCCTTTGTACTTCGTAACTTTTTGTTGTGTTGATAAGAATATTTGAAATTGAAAGCACAATATTTGACATGGAAGAAAGGGACAAAACATGGATAATCCTTTGGTGCTTCATTTACTTTAGATGACACCAGGATAAGCAAATGCCAAGTGTGAGGCTTCAAACGACCCTGTTGCTGTGCTGTTTCTAAAATCTTTTTCATGGACACAGAAATTTCAATGCACTTAAATTATATCTCATGTAAATTACTGCTACGTGGGAGTTTGCATTCAAGGGATTTCTTCTCACGCCACATTAATATTTGACCTTAATGCATGTAATTTCAGCATTAATTGGGCCCAGGGACGAGTGTAGATAGACTAAATTCTCATAAATATAATACTAAAAAGGATAAAAAAAAACCACTTAACCATAATATTTTAAAATATAATAAAAACTTATGGTCATTTTTCAAAACAAATTCTTAAAGCGTGTATACCAAATTTATCGCCTTTATAATATACTTTAAATGTTACATCTTTTGGTTCGTTTATATGCTTCGATTAGTTTTATTCTTTATCAAACAATGGTTATCAGTTCTAAATGAAAAATAAAAAAAATAAGAAATATCTTAGTATATTGTGATATATAACATCAAAGTGATAGCGTATTTTCTAAATTGTGCGAGCATTAAATATGACAACTTTATTGTGTTAGGACAAAAGAAGTGCTCATTACGACTTTCATTGCCACAGAGGTAATCAGGTTGGTTTAAACATATAAAAAATCAAACTTGATTTAATCGTTACCAAACTAATGGAGAAAGTAAATCTACTATTCTATATAATTTAAGATAGAGTGCACAGATTTAAGTTCTTTTAATGATTAATTACTATAAAATTATGAAAAAAAAAAGATGTATGATTCTAAAATATTGTGATTATAATATAATAAGGATTCCAACACATTTGCATCGTCCAGATGCATGTTTTCATTAAAAAAAGTGTGGAGATTTAATATGTATATATATTATAAAGAAAAGGTCACTCTCTTCTAGAATTCAAGCTCATCCTTTGCTTACCGCCACCGAAATTGAGAACTATCAAAGGTTGCATATTTTAATAGCAGCTTCTATTTGACTATTACATGTTAAGCATAAGTCATCATATATATGAGTAAGACAAACACACGGAATGGGGTTGATTGGTCATGCTTCATTGCTTGCCATTACACATACACTCTCGTCAGAGACACCCAAATCAATAATTTAATGTTACACTTTACTTCAAGCTAAAAATTGCTTTTATATTCATCATACTCACAAAATTATTAATAGCATATATAATAATAAAGGGCGGTTATACTGATAGAAGTAACATCTAAAGTAAAAAGTGACATTTACTAAAACACTAGTTATTATCATATATAACATTGGTTGGGAATTTGAAATTGAAAAAAGCATGTAGTATGGGATGTTAAATCGAAACGTAGGTGGGTGGTGTCACCTACAACCTTAAAGCTATAAATTATTGCCTACTTCGGTGACCAAACAACACGTTGAGAATGATCCATAGCATGTGGTCCATTAAGAATGGTACTCGTATTACTGTTACATCATTCTATTGGTACCTAAGTCAGAAACAGTTTCACATAATTTAAGCGAGCGGTATTAAAAGGCGGCTAGGTTAGGACGCAAACGTGCCCCTGTCTCTCACTGGTCAACAAAACAATCTAATCCCTTTTCTCATCTTCATCATCATCTTCTCTTCTCTGCATATATAACCAACACCCATCTCTCTCCCTACCCAATTACTTCAACATGGAAATCGTCACACATAGTCCCACTGCAAGTCCCTCCAGGGATCCTTTCGATTTCAACCGAGCAAGGATTTCGCCCTATCTCAGTGCTCCTTCTTCGCCCAAGCGATTCGGGGAATATTTTTGCCTTAGCGCCCCCACAAGCCCCTCCAGGTTTTTCGCCCATAATGCTCAGGATGACGATGGCTTTGCCTTTTTTGTTGATGAGGAATCCAAGAGCCCTCGATCTGCGGAAGAACTTTTCGACGGCGGCAAAATCAAGCCGCTCAACGAGGACGATTTGTCGGAGTCCGTTAAAAGCCCACTTCTCCATGCGGGCCGGCCCAGAGGATGTTCGAAAGCCCAAGGGAAGAAGAAAGAGTGGGATTTAAGTGGAGAAGAAGAGGAGGAGAGAAGAGGGAGAGATAGGAGTGTTTGTTCGAGTTCAAGTCGCAGCAGAGTCACGCGCTCGCTCTCTCCTTGTAACAGAATATCTCACTATACGTGGGACGACGAACCCAACCAAAAGCAGGACAACAAAGAGGGTTCGGTTTCCAACGCGGTTTCGCTTTCGTCGACTTCAAAGGGTTCCAGAAAATGGAGACTCAGAGACTTTTTGCTTTTCCGCAGCGCCTCTGAAGGGAGAGGTTCCAGCAAGGACCCATTGAGGAGGTTTCCCGCTTTCTACAAAAAGCCTCAAGACCCCCCCAAGACTTCCATCCCAAGCCCAGGCCCAGGCCCAGGCCCAAGACCCAGAAGAAAGGAACCTCTTTCCGCCCATGAATTGCACTATGCCAGAAAGAAAGCGGAAACGGAGGATTTGAAGAAGAGAACGTATTTGCCATACAAACAGGGAATCTTGGGCAGGTTGGCCGGCTTCGGATCCAGATGATTACACGGCTACCAAACGATTCCTTTTGTTTTTTTTGTTTGCGTGAACAAATTGTATTCTTTTGTTTAATTTTCATATAGCTTTTTTGTTTTGTTTAGTTGCAAGTTGCAAATACAATCATTTTTAGCTTTTACTTTCCTTTGGTAGCTCTAATCACGGCGGACATTTTAACTGCTCGGCACAAATTTTCACTGCTGGCATTGTGTAGAACACGCCCTCTGATGATCATGGATTTGTTTATGAATGGCGGGCCCTCTAGAGTTGCGTATCACATTCGCTTTCTTCAATGTCAAATAACTGGCCCAACTAATGTGAAAAAGTTGTACGTAATTTGGCCTAATGTATAACTGTGCTTCTTTCATGTTTATGAATGTATGTTAACTTAAAAATCCTTTCCAATTTTGCATGTAATAATATCTCAGTTATCCTTTCCCATAAACGTGACAAGATCTGTCATTTTTTCAAGTCTTGAATGTGAGTGCCTCATCATTTTTCATTGATTCGTTTCTTCATATCATCCTTCATCCATTCAGACAATGCATTTGATTGGGTTCTCATAACATCTCCTGGGGCAACTTCAGCTTTTCTAGAGGCCTGGAGGTCCAGAAATAGGGATTGGTTGGGGAATTTGTGAAAATTTGCTCTTGAATAAAATGTTTTTTTATGCAACTTAATTATTTTGAACCCGAGGAAAACATTTTGGGAGAAGTAATCTTCAGTCACATCAAATGATTTTGAAAATTTATAAGCACATCCTTTTGTCCTCCAAGATCAATCTTGGGTTGATGTGGAGTGCAAGCCTAATATACACTTATTAGTTGTCGAATAGTGACAAAGTCAAAATGTATATTATGGGCTATATTAAAGTCTGCTAAATTTTCACAATTTATTTTCTAAATTGACATCATTGACTTAATATATTTGACCTTTTTCTGTAATTAAATTTTTATTCCATTTTAATAATTTGTAATACTTTCCTTGGTGGTCCTATGGGAAGAGTACTTGAAATATCTTTTGTTATGCAAGATGTTATCATATTTTGAACTCTACTATCTAGGCTAAGCATGAGCTGTCAAAGAAGCAAATGCAAATTATTCAAAGATAAGTTGTTTATTGTTTAGGTCTATTTTGTTGATAAATTTTATACTTGGTTGTTAGATGTAATGATACAAAGTATAACATACATAAATGAATAAGTATAAGTATTTGTGTTCTGTTCTTCACAGTATTTTTTTTGCTTGTGCCCACTGCAATTCTGTATGATTATGGTGAACATTTTATACGTATAATAAGAACTGATTGTCTTTGTCTTAATTGTTTCCGTATGTCACATTTTAGAATAGTTTTCGTATATTTTTATTACCAATTCATAACTATATGACCGTAATGTAACGTTGTGAAATAGTTAATATGACAGGTAACAACGGTGTCAAAAATATCAGCACCTTTTATTTTAATAGTAAAGAGATTGAACCTTTATTTAAATAATAAAGAGATTGAATTGAAGCCTGCTTTTGCTAAACAAAAAATCAAAAGTTCTATTCTTAGAATGAAACTTAATATGATTTTGATTATTTTTAGCAACATGAAAGGTTATGGCTACTGAGCTTCCTAATACTGGAAAATGAATGCAGCGTTCTTATCCTGCTTCTGCAAAGGCTAGCAATGAGATTAGGACATTAGATATCTTATTGCTTTGTTAAAAAGATACTATTTAGAAGTTTAATACTTGGATTAATAAATGTGAAGGCAATTATATACTAATACGTGGATTTGAGGTTACTATTATTACTTTTAAATGTTAAATTAATCTATTATCATTAATAATTAAAATTTAATTTGTAAGTGAGGATTTAAATGGAAATATTATTTTATATTTGCATTATTCATATAACACAAAAATTTTAATCACTTAAATTAGTTCTTTTATTTTAATTTTAATTATAAAAAACAGAGTTGATGAGTCACCACAAGCTAGTAAGGAAATATCAATCTCTCTAACAAAATTAGTGATGAGTTGGTGAGTCAATTACTGTTGCCATTCTTAAATTTCAGAAATTTATCCATATAAATATATGCAGATTTATAAAAATAATGTTGGACAATATATTTTGCTTTTAAAATTCACAATCTTGTTTGAATATAATTTTGTCCTAAACCAGAAAATATGTTAAAAAAAAAAAAACTTTATGAGCTCATTTTTTTTCAGTTATAATTATATTACACTATATAACATTTTTTTTATCAATGGTAATGATATTTTTATCACTTAATAACAATGATAATATAAAGTACATGTCTATTATAACATAGCATATGATAGTCTCTCATCAATATATATATCTTTAAAACAATTTTGAAAGAAGCTTTTTTTTATCTATTGATTTTATTTTCTTTAGATGTTATATATTTATTTTTATATAATATAAATTAAATCAAATAGAAAGATAGATGCTTTTTACAGGATGTAGTGTAGTGTATATTAGGAAATAAAACGCGGTTATAGTCATTGATTAGAATATCAATAGTTGAAATTGTAATTTATTTCAAATTTAATTATATATTAATGCTTTTCACGAGTCTTGATTATTAATGACAATAATTGCTGTGTCATGATTTTTTTAATAGGTTTAAACACCTGTTAGTTTATTCACTTTATGAGGACAAGAGCCGAAAAAGAGATTATATACTAGAGAATAACAATTACTTAAATGTAGAAAAAAATTACAAGAATAAAAATATCACTGTGTAGGGTTTAAAATAAAAATAAATAAATAAACATATAAAACTGCATGTTTGCAAGGATTATCAAGATATTTAAACCTCTTTTTTTCATGTATAGTTTGTTACTGATTTTATCATCTAAGAGAATGCAATACGAGGCACTATAGGATTTAAGTGAATTAAATAATTAATAGGAGAAATCATTGGACAACGTGTTTTAGTTCATCTTGACGTTGTATGTCGATGTTTCATTAATAAATAAATATATATATCCTAAAAAGTATATATAGGAATTCTCATAATGGGTAGTTTTCATCTATAATAAAAACTGACTAAATACAAAAGCATTTTTACTGCAAATTTTAAAAAGTTGCTGATTAGAAATTAAAAAACAAAGATAAAAAGGCTTCAAGGTTGAAACCCAATGGCGAAAACTTCCTCCACCCCATATTTTGCACGCACATCTATCACAGGTGCGAAATTACTAAAGTACCTTTTTTTATTAACTTTTGAAAATTATTTTTTTAAATTTCTGAAAAATATTTTTTAAACATAAATTTATATTTAGAAAATTATTTTTTGAAAATATATTTTTTTCAAAAAACTTTTTTGAAATGTAAATTTTTATATTCTGAAAAATATTTTTTTAAAAATAAATTTCATAAAACATATTTCGAAATATAAAATTGACGTTCCAAAAAAAGTTGTTAGAAAAAAGTATTCTTTGAAACTTATTTTTACTTGAAAGGTATCTTTTATTTTTTTAAATTGATGGAGTGCAAGTTACAACTGATGGGGTGCAGGAAGTTTTTGCCAAACCCAATAAGCACAAGGAAATGTTGGAATGGGCGTTTTGGTCCAACTCCCCACCACCACCATAGCCCATTGGATAGGTGTAGATAGAAGTTTGACAAAAAAAAAATTCCGGAATTACCATTTCAAGAAAATAAAGGATATCAAAGTTGTGTTTTTGTTTTATTTTGTCTTCCTTTCCCCAAAGCAAAGGCAAAATTGAAAGTGAAGACATACATAATGCTGACAAACAATGCTACCAAGTTGGGTTCCCGTTTAATCTGTGGCCATGTCTCATTAACAGTATTTACCTCCACCATTTTGGACTATTACTCAACATTATTATTCATCATCTATGGTGGATGCAACTTCCGTGTTATGGGGTTTGTTCAGTTGTTTTTTTATCGAAGTCGTGGAAGGTCCACTATTTTTGGTTCTACTTTTTCTCAACCCCTATCCTACATTTCTTTTGCTTCTGTAGCAAATGTAAGGTAACCTGTCTCTGTCTCTTACGTTAGCTTCAACTACATTCAAGCCATGTCATGTCTTGTAATTACAAGACAAATTTGATGACCAAATTTGTGTGCTGAGAAAGCCGGATGAGTGTCCATTCGCTGCTCATTAACAATACTTAGAAACCAAAATAAAAATTTATTCTTCTTGCTTGCTAGTATTGCTATTTGCTTGCAAAATCACCAAAAGATCCCAATAGTAGTCATGGACATTTCAAATTTAATTTATTGTCAGGGGGCAAGACAAAGCTTATTGCATCCACAAAGTAAAAAGTGAGAAAGGAAAAAAGGTGGTGCTTCTAGGAAATGGCTGCTTTTTCACCTTTTATCAGTGGTTGCAGAAAATTTCCAACGTTTTTCTATTTTCCTTATCAGACTGTAATAAAAATCTAAAGTAGGACTCCAGAAGCTTATGACATTTGACTCGTACAAAAAAGGTACGACAATTTGGACCCCTCTCCACCCTTTTGGTCTTCTATCTAATTGGGAAGGCAAGGCAAAAGCAAATTTTGTGGATTTCTTGGGGGCTAGGACCATCCATCATCACTTATATTTACAGTGCTAATCCCCACCACCATGTGATCAAGTGAGGATCATGGCTCAATGGATGTGTGCATGTGCCATTCAGCTAAACAAATGCTACACACACACACACACTTATGATTTCGTTATTAAACGGAAAAGGCGTGTAGCTTAAGACTGCAATAATTAATAATAATACAAAAGGTGGCATGACAACCGTGGATAAGAGTGATCAGAACAACGCATACGAATGCAGCACAATCCAATTCCATTTCATCATCAAACAAGAGCCATTCTGAAAAGCTTTAAACGTGAAAAGTGAAATGATTCACTTCATTTGTGAATGACAAACCATTGACACGTGGGATTACTCACCAGGCCATCTTTAACGGCTTTAAACTTAAGATGTAATTGCTTGTAATGTAACGCATTTCTTGATTAAGAAGAAAATGAATCTGTTTAGATACACACAAACTATACAACTTTTTAATTTTGTGAATTTCTTTCAAATTTTCAGCCACACTGAAGGCCCAAGGTGAAGGTCATCTGAAGTTGCTTCATTTAACGTTACATGAATGTTCTTAAAAAATAAATAAATGAATGACCCAGTGATTAAATTTTCAAAATTGCTATTTGTTGATGCATTCTGAAGTAATGTTACGTAATTAGACACTTGTCGGTTATGCTGTGTCTGCGGCTCCAGAAAGTTGAAAATAAAGTGATGTTAGTGGGTCTGAATATGCGTACCATTTGTGTAAGGAAATAACAGAAGGACATTGCTCCTGTGTGTCGACTCTGCTTATGCTTTCCAGCATGAAGTGAAAATATATTGAGTTTTGTATGTCATAAATTTAGAATAAACACATTCAAAATTCACACAAAAATTTTGTACCAAAAAGATAGGTGTTATTTGCACAATTATGCATAACTATAGAGTGGCTTCAATGCGTCTAATTGATCTTTGTGTAAAAGTAAATGACGTAGGGTAATAGAAAGGGACAGTAACATAATTAGCATATTGATGTATTTTGGTTCATGGTATTTAGCTACTGCCATATGGATTGTAATGAGACATCATCACTGACTTTGTTTTGTAGCAAAAAAAGGCATAATTGTCAACTGGAAAATTTTGCTCAATAATAACCTGTCTTCTGTTTCAAATTGATACTGAAATATATGAAATCCTGAAGCTAAATTGATTGTGGGGCTTGACCAAATATCTCAATTGTTTATAAAAAAGAATGCAAAGATTATAATTATTTTGAAAAAAAGGAGAGGACCATGGAGCTTTTTCATCATAATAAAAGCTGGAACATTTTTGTTTTGGTGAGTACATATGCTAGTATGTTACAGATGTCTTTTGTAGCAGTATAAATAATACAAGTTGAAAGATAGAGGTTCTATGAATATTTTAATTAATTTAATAAAAAAATGTATTTTCTATGTACACAAGATGACATGATACACAGACATGACTTTGCGTGTTCTTGAAATTGTGTTTTACGAGATCCTATATTGTTTTGTGTCCTCGAGTTTGTGATATCATTACTGTTACTCAGGGTTAACCGCTTTTCATTAGTGATAGAAAAAGAGGGAATCGCGTAAGCTGAAAGCAACGTATGATTACAGCTAGTTAGTTTAATGTCATGTTTTTGTATGGTTACAGAAACTGGCTACTACACTTCTAGTTAAAATTTTCGCGTTTGGTTTTAAAAACAAGGAAATATACAAGCTTGTGTTCAGTAGAAAATGTTTTTTTGTTAACAAATAAACACTCTATTCTATTTGATATAAGAAATTATATACAAGTCATACTTATTACCAAAGTCAATCTTAAAGATGGGTTAATATATAAAGATTAATTTGCTCTCTGACTAATTGAAATAATTGATTAAATAATAATGTTGTCGTTCACCTAAAAGACAATAATCTTTCCCGCAGGTCAAATATTATATTGATAAAATATGAATAAAAATACTTTATAATACCAAATAAACCCTAAGTTAGGTAATTAATTAACAGCGATAGTTTACTTTTCCCTAATGAAACCAAATCCTCATTTTCCCCACGGATCCATTGACATTAAGAATAATTAACACACTTATATTTTCTTTAACAATTTTGTTTATAAATAGGAAATTACATAAATTTCAACGTCAAACTAATTATTTTTATCAAATATACTACACTTATAAATATTATATAAAATGAATAAAAAAATATTTCGTTACATGATAATGGAATATATGTTTTTACAACAAAAAATATTTATTTATTAAAAATCAATTACTATTAGAAGGAAGGGGTAAAATAACACACACACACACACATATATATATATATATATAAATTAAGTGCATAATATTTAAACCAGTTTATCTTGCTTTAATTTTTAGAAAGTTCAAATACCACTTTCAAATAAGGTAGAATTGATTTGTAAATATTTTTGTCGTTTGAGTGGCCATATTTAATATTATCTTTTGAGCAAAGAGACTTAATTACATAAACATCATGGGCTACTACCACTTTAATGATTAAGTAACTATTTTGTTATTTGAGTTTCAAGTCAAACCTCCTGTGAAAGATAATTGTTTTAGTATTTCTCTTCCTTAAATTTATCTCAAATCATAACTTATAATTATATGTTCTACTTAAGTGTCCATGTTAGAGCTTAAATAACTTAAAATTGTATCTACAATTATTATGCATTTTTGAGTGAAAATCTAGTTCAAGCTTCCAGAATAGTAAAATTATATGTTTTAATTTATACATTCTTTTATGTATCTATAACATCCATTAGATACTTACATTTATTATAATCCCTTTTTACACTTCAGAATAATGTTCCAATCAAATATGTATATTTATTTATATTTTAACAACCACGTAACAACAATTTCATTCATCTATCTGATAAATAAATATACTTAATTAACTATCATTCCTTAGAGGTGGTATGCCTAGGAAAATTATTCTTTTGTACTTCCAAAAAAATACAGATAATATTACTAGAATTTCAAAAATTTAACCTTACACCATCGACATCTTCTCTTAACTAAATTCTTGAAAAAAGAAAAAATGGTTAAATACTACAGCGTGTACACAAAGAATTATTTTAGTAAAAGAATATATTCTGTGAATCTCAATTTACCGATTGTCACCTCCTAGTAATTTGTTATGATAACATATAATTTTAAGACTATAATCTTAGAGACTTTAGAAATAGTATAAATGAAATGATTTTTATAAAGAAAAAATTACATTAAATAAAAAATGAAACTATTTATAGATTTTTTTTACTCTTTATTTATTAAAATTTTGTATCTAGAAAAAGCAAGTCTTCGTTCAATATATATTGCTGTCTAAATAAGAAGAAAAAAAAATGTCTCACATTCTCACCCATTCTCACCTATAAAGATTATGAGAAATGTTCCTTTAAAACAGATTAGTCGTTATTATACTGAACTATAATTTAAGTTTTGGAATCTCTTTGTTAAACTCTTTTGAATATACTGAACAAAGAGTAGTCACTAGATTGTCCTGCCTATTTAATAATGATAGAGGCTAGAATGGAACATTCTTAAATATGAATGCAGTACGCATTTACTCCTAGATATAGATAGAAAGAATTGACGAATAAATAATTGATATGATTATAATATCTAACCAAAAAAAATAGAGACGCCAATAAATATGATTATGTTATCTAACCAAAAAAATGAGAGACGCCACTAAAATATTTGAATTATTTTACTGTCCAAATGTTATCACCTTATAACTATTTTGTCCTATAGATACTATTTATATATATATATATATATATATATATATATATATATATATGTAAAATTTGACTATAATAATACAATTATATTGCTTGGATACTTACGAATTGAATGAATCGTTGAAAAATGTATACTAGTGTTTAATTGACATAATTGAGGTGAGAAATAGTATGACCAATAAAATAAATTAGTGTTGGACAAATTATTGCAAATAAAGTTGGCTTACTAACACAATCTAGTCTGTCAAAAAGATGCATGACAACCCAAAAAGCTAAAATTACATTATGAAAAGACAAGGGTGCTTTCAAGGTCTTGACATGCTCCTTCCACGAATATTATTAGAGATGAGATGCTAAATTACATATACAATTAGCGAATAATCTCATTTTTAAAAAGATTAAAACTAAAGATACGTGTAACGTCACCTTGTGATTTGGAGTCACCGTCACGTGGTTTTGGATGAGGACAAGAGAGCATGGATCCATTGTTTCAAACACAAGCTTTACCTTCCTTCTATATCTTCTCACCTACCCATCATCATCCTCCAATTTGCCGTTTCATCTGCGATTCCATTTCTATTGCCACAAGTTTTTTCTTAATGCACCATTTTTTAATTTAATGCAAACCAACACTTAAGTTTTGTGTTTAGTACTAGTTAGCATGTCAAATACAAGATTTATTTAACAATTACGTGACAACGACTTGTAAGTTATCACAACAATACACTCCAGTACTCAACCTTTTTCTCTTTATTCATTTAACATTCGTCTTTGTTTATGCATAAGAAAGAGCAGGTTTTATGATGTTTCACCTGCCACATAATTTATACCACCAATTATTGTAAGCATTTAGAATACGGTCGAATTCATTAATTTTCTTAATTTGTCCGAAAAGGAGAAACTAAAACGGTTTAGTTGGCTCTCATTTCATTTAAGCATGCAGTAAGTGCTTAATTCAGCAGCAAAAGCCACCCACCAACCCACATCAAAATTTTACTTTTGCTAGAATCAATAAAACAGGAAAAAAATGATCGTAGAGGGATAAGAAAGTAAGAAAAAAGCAAGAGAAGGAGCGTTTTGTTTGGGTTAAAATGAATACTAATAGGAACTTAAATGGAAAGCGCACTATGCTTCATCATGGCGTGCGCCTTACCCCTTTAATTTTACTGTATTTTGTCTTTTGGAAGAAAAGCGGAGAGTCATTTATTTATTTTTTCACTTAATTACAATAAAAATAAATATTCATTAAATTTTTTATTCTTGAACATGTGCCTTTTGTTAACTGAACCGTCCTTTAAATACCGTTTTCATGATCTGAAGCGGTTAGAGCCTCAAAGCCACTCTCATGGTCTTCTTCTCTTGAGCTTCACCATAGCATCTATGTTTCTTTGTGGGTACTTCTTCACTACTTTGGTACTCAACTTGATGGATAGAGCCCAGTGGTGAATATATGCATGCAGTTGCAGTGTTATAGAAAAAATGGAAAAGATGAACACCAGCGTCAGGCCCAGGCTGCAGCATAAGAAACCTCTCGTAACAGTGTCACATGAAAGGGTAATTAAATTTGGCCAAACCCGGTTCAATTATGTCCTATGTATATTTTTGAAAAGCGGTTGCTACAGTACATCAAGTTCATTTATTACTATTATTGCTATTAAATTATGATTCTGTTTATTGCTGTTATTAATTGTGATTATGATAGCGTAACAGTTCTTATCCAAAACTATGGCTTCAGTTTTGATGATCAATGATCACAGAAATTTTGAAAAGTCCGCGTTTTTTTTATTGACAAAGTACCGCACCATAAAGAAGGAATGAGTTGAGGGAAAGAAAAGATACCCATATTTTTTGTAATTCATGATCGGGTTGGGTTCTATAAGCCTCAAGCTTTCAAACCTTTCTTTTATGTTTTTTGCCTTTTACTTGTGAATCAGGCACACTAATACATACGCGCACTTTCAATTCAAACTGTGATCCTAGTTGCTTACTTTGATTCTAACCTCTGAAACCTTGAATGAAAAGGCAGAGATGCGGCAAAGTTCGCGAGGGACAGCGAATAGTGCTGTTAAGGGTGGAAAAACATCGAGCAAAGACAGAAAACTGGCCTTACAGCAAGATGTAATGGCATAGTTTCTTCTCCAATTTCTTACATGGGTTTCATCTCTTAATTGCCAACTGAGATGGATTCTCCAACTTATTTTCAGGTTGACAGGTTGAAGAAAAAGCTTAGGCGTGAGGAGAACATCCACAGAGCATTGGAGAGAGCTTTCAACAGGCCTTTGGGAGCTCTGCCTCGTCTTCCTCCGTATCTCCCTCCCTATGTTAGTAATCTCTCTTCCTTTTCATTATCAGTTTTTATTTTTATTTTTTTGTAAAGAATTTTTCTTTTCATGCACTGTAATTGTTATTTTACTGTAAACCAATAAAAAATCATGGCATATGTGATTTTAAAGTAATTATTGCAAAACATTAGATTTAATAATAATTCATTTGGTTGTGTTGTTATATAAATTTTACCTTTTAGTCTTTGTACTTAAGAATTATCCATTTATTTCTTATGTACTATATTTAATCTCATTTAATTCCTAAGAATTTAGATGATAGAGACTAATACAATACAGATTCAAAATTGTAAGTACAGATATTAAAATGGATGGTTCTTAATGCAAGGATTAAAAGATAAAGTTTATATAATTATAGAAATGAATAACTATGTTCGAACTTACCAGTTTGCCTATTTATTTTTGGTTAAGAGTGTAAATTGTAAAGTAGATAGACTATCTTCTCTTTTATTAGCCACTACTAATCTCTAATGAAATAAATCATTTACACACTTAATCACAGGTTAATCATTTATAAACTTAAAACACAAGTTAGAAACTAAAGAGCTTAAAAGAGAAATTAACTCATCTGCACTAAATTTTGACGAGTTTTAAGAAGAGGTTATCATGTTCAAGAAGCATGACCATTTAACTGTTGTATTTAATCTGAAAAATCTAGACACTAGGACTTCTGGCGGAGGTGGCAGTACTGGAGGAAGAAATTGTTAGGCTAGAAGAACAGGTTGTGCATTTCAGGCAGGACTTGTACCAGGAAGCTGTGTACATGTCATCCTCTAAGATGAAACTTGAGCAATCGGCTGGTGTGAACAATGCAAGCCCAAATAGTAGTAGTCCCGATCCGGTTAAAGTGGAGTCCCTTTCCCAGACACTGGATAATGCTCCAAGATCTGAAACCAGGCCTACAACAACACTTCCAAGTGAGTAACTGGCTATTATGTGCCACCAACTGAGGTTGAGTTGTTTCGTTATTGAGAATACGTTTCATTAAGTTTATTCTCTTGTTGTTTGTCTGCCAGAGGATAGACATGGAAAAGAGAACCAATCATGTACTAATTCTTCCAAGAGTAGCAAGCAGTCCATATGCAAAGGCCTAACTACAAAATCGCCGATTAAGAAACTTCCCACTGACAATAAATCACTGCAGAAACGTTGGGATCCTCCAAAAAAGCAGGTGTGTCATGTGTTAAAATAGTTTTAATTTCTGTGATAGGAGTACTAGTTCGAAAACGTGAGTTTTGAAGTCAATAAATTTGAGCTTTCCAATTATGCAGCAAGAACTAAGGGTGAAAGACCAGCCAGTTGCAGAAGTTAGAAACCGTAGTCTACACGAAAAACCAAAAGGGGGGGAAAGTCCAAATATAATCTCTGAAAATATTCTGAAGTGTCTATCAAGCATTCTCTTGAGAATGAGTACGGCGAAGAATTTGGATTCTGCAGGTAATGTACCACACTCATGGACTCCAAAATCTGATAAAAACTGCGTTGAAGGAAGTGAGTTTTTGGATCCTTATGGTATCTGTTTGGAATTCGGAAAGAGGGATATTGGTCCATACAAGCAATTACGTGCAGTTGAAGCCAAATCATTCGATCCAAAACGAACTGCAAAGTCTTTGATTTTATTGCACCGGTTGAAGTATGTTGTATTCTTTTCAAATTATTATTATTATTATTTTCCTCGATACTTATCAATCGTGTCAGTTAGATTTTATAATATTCTAATTTTAGAAAATTTACAGACATCTTCTGAGAAAACTAGCCTGTGTCAACTTTGAGAATCTCAACCACCAGGAGAAGCTTGCATTCTGGATCAACATCTATAACTCTTGTATGATGAATGTAAGTCAATTATGCCATTAGAATAACATGTCGTGTCATCTGAAATGGCCTTTGTTAACAGAACCTTTTTTTTTAACCAAACAAGTTTTTAAAGTGGGTAATAGCTTATTTAAGTTCTGCTTTGCTTCAGGCATACATAGAAAATGGCATACCAGAGAGTCCTGAAATGGTTGTTGCGCTGATGCAGAAGGTATGAAAGGTTTGCTTCAGGTTTGGATGGCAATGCATTTGTTTGTTCCTTGAGTTGATGTAGTACCATTGGTAGGTTCAAGAATTTATGCTGTTTTCTTGTTACTCAGGCCACAATAAACGTGGGTGGACACTTGCTAAGTGCAACAACCATAGAACATTGCATTTTAAGACTTCCTTATCACTGCAAATTTGTAAGCACTGTCCATTTTTATTATTATTGAGAGTTCTTTTCATTTCAAGTCTAGCTTTTCTTGGGTGGGAATAGTGGAAATTACCAAGCTTCTTACAGCTAAATTCTAAACAGACAACATTATCAAAGGGAGGGAAAAATCATGAAACTTATGGACTAGAATTGTCAGAGCCCCTGGTGACATTTGCTCTATCCTGTGGAACTTGGTCCTCTCCTGCTGTAAGTTGATACCTACCTTACATTGAATATTTTTCATCTCGTATTAGCAGTGCATTGTCCAATGATAAACTCATTATTCTTGTTAATTTGTTTGCTTGTAAACTTCTGCTTAATAAGTTCAATAATTTCGTGATTTGCACTGTCTTGTTGCTGATTTTGCCAATTGCAGGTGAGAATTTACACAGCATCTCAGGTTGAAAACGAACTTGAACTGGCCAAAAGGGAATACTTGCAGGCTGCAGTTGGAGTTTCGACATCAAAGTTCCTTATCCCGAAGTTGCTGGATTGGTATTTACTGGACTTCGCAAAAGACTTGGAATCGTTGCTGGATTGGATGTGCCTCCAATTACCAAGTGATGTGGGGAAAGAAGCCATTAAGTTCCTTGAGGAAAGAAAAACCCAACCCCTCTCACAATTTGTACAGATTATGCCACATGAGTTCAATTTTAGATACCTGTTGTGCACATAGTTTTGCTTCTGTTTTCTGTAAGGTTTCATTGGTTCTGTGGATACAATTAGTAAACAGTTCTAGATCATACATGGGAGAATAATGTAAATGCCATTTCTGATTTTCTCACTTCGAAAGATTTTCTTATGCCTTCTTATTATGTTAGTTTCAAGATAATTCTCTAAATTTAAATAAAATGAAATGGTTTACAGTTCGTTCAGTTTAATTCCTATATGTTATGTCAGAATATATTTTAGACTATCTATATAATGATTAAATTGTATTTTAATGGTAATATGTAGATATTTATTTGAAATAAAAGATAAACGTGGAAAATAAAAGTGATTTCAAAAACTTATTTTATCAATACATTTGTTAATAGTATAAACTATTTACCAATTAGAAATTGTCACTTAGAAAAGTTTTGTTTATTTTTTACCTTCACAACTTTAAAGTTATTTTTCTCACGAAATTGGAAGGACAATATTTGGTATTGAAGAAAAAGACAAGACATGGATAATCTGTTGGTGCTGTATTTTATTTTAGAGAGACACGAAATGGCAGGTGTGAGACAATCGAAGTCTCGAGGTAGATTTCACATAAAAAGATTGACGTGTTAGGTTAGGTTTCAAACGATTCATTGCCGCTATGCTAAATCCAAAATCTTTTTATGGCTCCTAGGAGATTGAATTAATTTAAAATCATTTGGTCTCCTTTTCTTTTGTTTATTTTAAAAAAAGTTAAGATGATATTAGTCCCCATATCTCTAATTATATATGTTTTACTTCTATTTAAATCTTCTGTGGTATATACTTTACAATATTTAAGGGAAAGTTATATTAAAAAACTAAAATTAATATAAACAAAAGTATTAATTGCAGTTGTTAGTTCATATATTATCTTTTTAAAACGGTAGATTGAAAGAATTAAAAGAGAAAAATGAAAAATAATATTAAATATTTAATAATATTTTAAAATTTATTATTTAAAAAATATGGTATTATCAAATGTTCAATAATATATAAATTTTCTCAATGTTAAATATTAAAAAATAAATTATAATTATATAAAGATAGAATTAGAGTACTAAATACTAATTATATAAAAATTAAGTAATTATAAAAATTAAATATGTGTTCTAACAATGATTTATTTTGGATGAAATTAAGGATTGTAATAAACTTATGAATACCAAATGAGTCAATACGATGAGAGAGCATAAAAATGATTTACGCCACTAAATACTTGAAATAGAAAGGTGAAATATTTTCATAAATACTTAAAAAAATATAAATAATAAAATATGCTTTTTAAAAATTATTTTATTTAATAAGATTGAGATTTATACTTTTTAAATTATAATATTCTATTTAAATAAAGTTACATAAAAAATGTATAATTAATATTACAATGAAAGAAAAGTAAATTGAGCATCTGACTAAACTTCGTAGCAAAAAATTATGAAACAAATAACAATAAATATAAATTCAAATATCTAATAAATTATACATATTTTAATAATTTAAAATAAAAACAGATATTAAGATATTTGTGTACGAGACATATTCATGTCATACTTAATTTAAAAAAAAAGTTAAATATTAATCTTATTCATATCTATATCCCATCAATCTTTTTGTCATAAATTGAAATAATAGCAGCCTTTTCCATTTCGTACTATCGATGTGCCTCTTCTTCGGCAAAGCACTTTGGGAGAATATTAATCAAATACATAATTATTTTTTATGTAAAATAACTACACCTGTTGCTTACATTATCTACAGTTTTTTAATAATAAAATAATAATAATTATCCTCTAGATACACATTTGTTCGTTGTCCAGTATAGTTGCTTTAACGGGCCAGGAATTAGGCTCTCAAAGTCTCCACATGGCCTTATTTGAATTGTCACTTGGATCAATCAAAGCCCAATTCAATGAGGCCGACTACAATGTCGGAAAAAACGATTGAGTTTGAACTATTAGTTAATTGTCAATTCTACAAGGGAGGGAAGGCTCACTGGTGGGGTGTTTTAAGGCAAATTGCATCCTTCTATTTTAGAAGATATATAAATTAACTATTATTTTAATTTAAAATTCACTATATATACTTTTTATATATGAATATTTAGTAGTAATACATCTCTTAGAGGCGGTAAGATATCGTAGATAAGCTTCTTAGACATTGTTTTACTCTATACAACTCTCTTTCTCGTTCCTAGTTTTTTCTTTTTTTTTATCTTAATCTAATTAACTCCTGCTATTAATTTTATGACTTTCAAATATATAATGAATTGTATCATTATAATCAATTTTGAGACTTTATCTTAATTTTATTATTAAAAGTAAAGATAAAGGTTTAAAATTAGTTACCATTAACTGCAATAGTCTTTAATGTTTTATTTAAATAGTATAAAATAAAATATAGAGTAAAAAAGGGAAAAAAAAGAATTACAGTAAAAAATAAAGTTATTTGTATGTAAAAAAATAGACATAAATAAAAACTAAAATAATTTAAGTCCATACATCTTTTTATAGTAATATAATTAATTATCTTCCGTCTTGATTACAAGTGACGCACTAACGTGGCTCTTCATTTTACTTACCCTTTCTAAAAGAAACTCATAACTTGTTAAAGATAAGTTGCTTTTAAGGAATCATTTATTTGAAAATAAATTAAAATGTAAAACAATGAGTTCTAAAGTAAAGCAATTAAAATAGAAAGACAATTAGTCTATTCTCATACTATAATTAAAGTTTAAATTTGGAGAATGATGCTTTCGCTCTCGAGTCTCTACACTCTCAATTAAATATTGTCAATATTCTTTCTTTTCTACTTTTGATGTGTGCAATTCTTGTTCTATGCTACAGTTTGTAAAAAAAATAAAAAATTCTTCAATTTAAATATTTATCATGTATTAAACAAAAAATAAATATTTATCATGTATTATTTGTTTATTAAAATTCATTAATTTTAAAACTAAATTTGTTGTTAAACTAGTTAAGACACGTGTCCAAGGTTTAATGATTATTATTTAAATTATTTTAACAATTAAACTTATACAAAATAATAACAATTAAACTTATATCATATTTAAATTTAATTTTAATAATATACATCAATATTTAATAATAACAAGTTTATATGTATAGAATAAAAAAGAAAATTACGAATATTTTAGGTTGATTTTTATTTATTTCTATAAAAAAATTGCAATCTGACAATCGTGTTAAAATTCTAATTTACATTTGAGGAAGATTTTGATAATATTTTATAGAAGAAATATTCATTTGTGGAAGATTTATATCCCAAGACGAAATGATATTCAGTGATTCCTGTTCAGAAACGCATTTGAAATAAGTATAAATGATTGAATTATATGATAAGAGTCTTGTTGGTGGGGGATGAGAAATAGAAAGAAGAAATTTATTTTTATAAGATGAACTCGCCTTTAATTTGGTGTATTATTCTGGATGTCGTTGAAATGCGAACTCTTTTTACAATCGAAACATTGAAAGGAAAGTTTAATTTGGATGACGAACAAAGTGCGCCCAATACGTGACTGTGACTGGTTTTTTGGCAAGCTGTTACAGTCAAATCTGAGATGCAGCATTTCCCACCAAAGCTTCTCGCTTTCTCCAGAAAGTGTATTTTCTGGTAAAATGTTTGTGTTATGTCTTACCTTCCCCAATGAAAATCTCAGATAATACAAAGCAGAAATTGAAAAAAGAAAGAAAAAAGAAGAAGAAAGTAGTGTACAATCATGGATCCCATCAGCACCCCAATAATTCGAAGGCAATGACGATGTGACTATGATTTGAGAATAATTTATTTTAGGCTAATCCATTGAGTGATTCGGAAGTGCCGCTGATAATAATGTCAAAGTTTAGCCTAACTTGATGTTTCAATTGGAAAGAAAAATCAAAAGCATTATAGGGACGGAAGTGCAAGGCAAAGAATAAACATTGCGTTGTTTGCTCCAAGTAAGGACAGACTCACAACAATGTGGCTGGTAATCAGTCACTGCTCTGTAACAGTTTACAACAAAAATTAGTAGTGTTGTAGGTCCATTCAATCAAAGATTATCAAATCCATGCCATAGCTGGCTTCAATTCCACATCCACTCAAACGCATCAAAACATGAACCAAAATCCACTTCTGAATAATATGTGAAGTTAATTAAGACTGTATTTATTTGATTTGCATTTATATTATATTTATTATAAGAGTACGAAGCTGAGGTGGTGAGAGATGGAATGCAATGAAACAGAAGCACATGAAGGGCAGAAAAATTAGGAATGCCGAAATCACAAAGCAGTGCGCCATACGTAAAAGGAACTTTAATGCATACTTTGTCAACCTCTCATGGTACCAGCCTGATACCGACGTTGCTTCTTCCTTTTTCATTAGTCAAGTGAAAGGTCCCCACTTCGAGGCTAACCCCATTTTGTTCATTTTTAGCATTAACATTAATGTTTTTTATGCGCCACTTTCTTTTCCAATCTTGCTCTTTACCCGATTTGTGTCTGTATCTTTCTCTTTCCCCTTTTAATATCAGTTTAAAAGATGGCATGCATATGCATGAAGGTAGAGTTTGTGGTGTTACACCGAACCAAAACGTAAAAACTGAGAGAGAGACTGGAAATACAGTGATCCCGGACCATTATGTGCAAAAAGCATGAGCGTGGAATGGAAATAATAGGAAATAAAGGCATGAAAGGAAAGAAAGAAAAAAAAGAAGGAAAGAGTGGTTTTCGTACAACCGGGCCTGTTGATAATTTCTACTGCCTAACACGCCTTTGTCGAATATGACCTATGGTCTGACACATTAAAATAAAAAAGGAGCAACTAAATAAAGGGTGGAAGGAAAGAGAGAGTCACTAGGAAGCAAAAGCAAATTTTCATGTACACACAGCAAAAATGTTAGGGAAAGGACGAGCTTCATCTCAATAATTACTAGTGAAGGTTTGAGAAAGCAAAAAAGGCAATTGACGTTGATACTCTAAGTAATGATCAGAGAGGCACATGCCACTCCAACATTACCACAATCCTTTTTTCCCTTCACCTCTTTTTCTTAATTTTTTTGAGCTTTTTCTTCCTCATTAACCCCACCCCCGTGGTCCACCCTGCCCTTATCTTATCACCTTCAAGCCCCTATCAATTCCCAAACTTGGTCACATCAACCTTTAATCTCACTCAGTTTTTCCCTCACTCAAGCAAGTTGAAAGTAACCCCCTCACTTGCCACTATAAAGATTCCTTGACAACCCGATTTAGTGACCAACTAACTTACCAAGTCCTAACCCTCTTTAACACCCTATTAGCTTGGTAGACCCAACCAATACTAGTTATTCACACGCACACCTTCCTTCACCCCTTCCTCTCCATATCATATATCTGTGATCCATCATTCTGAGCTGTAAACTCCATCTCCATCCCATCTCCAACACACACACACACATATATACAATAAATATATAAATATACAGTGTCATATTGTACAAATAGCATGCTATAATGCCATCAGTGCATTCTAGCCCGTGTTACCCGATGGAAAACCCGGCTTTGGCATCTTTACTCCGTCACACCACGGGGGAGACTAAGCGTAGTAGCAGATTCTCGACCGGAGGGGGGCTTTTGAAAATGTTCAAGTTGTTTCCTATGTTGACTTCTGGATGCAAAATGGTGGCTCTCCTGGGACGACCTCGGAAAATGCTAAAGGACAGTGCGACAACCGGCACCATCTTCGGTTACCGCAAGGGGAGGGTGAGTTTGGCCATACAAGAGGACACGCGTCAAATGCCCATCTTTCTGATCGAGTTGCCGATGCTGGCTAGCGCTTTGAACAAGGAAATGGCGTCGGATATCATGAGGATTGCGTTGGAGAGCGAGACGAAGAGCAGCAAGAAGAAGCTTCTGGAAGAGTTCGTGTGGGCGGTGTATTGCAATGGGAGAAAGGTGGGGTACTCGATCAGGAGGAAACAGATGAGCGATGATGAGCTTCACGTGATGCAGCATTTGAGAGGGGTGTCCATGGGAGCAGGGGTGCTCCCCACCGCATCGGATCATAAAGATTCCGACGGGGAAATGACCTACATGAGAGCAAGGTTTGAGAGGGTGGTTGGCTCTAAGGATTCAGAAGCCTTGTATATGATTAACCCAGATGGGGCTCAAGGCCCCGAGTTGAGTATCTTCTTTGTTAGACCTCACTAGATTTAATCAAATCAATTATATATTATCATATATATTCCTATATTATACCATCATATCGTTCTATCATTGTTACTGCAACCCTGTAAGCTCAAGCTTTTTCAAAAAGTGTCATTCAATTCATCGACATAAAGATGCCTTCTTCCTTTTCTCATGATTCCAGTTATGATTCTGAATTCATTCTGAAGCTACGTGCCTAGGTTTAGGTTCCACTTTTTTCTTGGGTCAATTCTTCTGAAAAGGAATAAGCTATAGACTGAAACTATAAACCAGAATAGCACTGCATAATCGCAGATTTGGGATAACTTATTTTATTTGTTTCTTCTCTAGATGTCTTTCTACACTTGCTCTTTGTCCATTAGTAGCTTAATCAATCTTCAAAGGATTTGGCGGCCAGAAAAAGAGTTTGTACTGGAAAGAAAAAATTAGGTCGCTTTTGGCTGGGACATTAATAACAAAAGTAAGTTTCTGCTGAACATTTTCAGAAAAATTTAATGTACGCCAAGTCACACAGGAACAATAGAGTAAGTAATAAATATACACGTGCAGTTATTTTCTAACATTTTTTACTTTTGGTCACTTTTATACCTTTATTATTATGCATTTTGTTTTCCATATCAAATTTGTGCCAATTGTCTCTTACTCAATAAAAGTTATCCAGTAATGAATATAGTAATGAATATAGTAATGAATATGGTATTATTACAGTAGTTTGTTCATACAGTTTCAGAGAATCTACAAGCAAGTAGCGCCAATTATTTAATTCGATATTCTTTTTTTTCTAAGCACACGATCTATAAAAACTAAATCACTCTAATTTTTTTATATTTTATATTTACTTATTTACATGTTATAACTGATATGCTGTCTTTTTATCTACAGTTGTAAAACTTTCGTCTTTTTTTAATGTTGCGATTATTTCTTCCAAGACTTTTACGCTTTGATTGTTAAAACATTTGATATGATTTCTCAAATAGTAATATTACATTTCAAAACTAAAAAAGTTACGATAAATACGTGTTAAAAAAAGTTTCTTTAATAATATAGATTTTATAAGATTTGTAGGTCATGACTAAGCGTAGCTAACTTAGATATTTGTCAGCAGCAGCCTGTCTTTTTCCGAGGCCAAAATAATATATAATTAAAGACTTTTAATCTTACTTTATTCTCTTTACTTTTTATTTAATTTAAAAAAACTGTTTTACTGCATTTCTGTATATTATCTTCTTCTGCTATCATTAAAACTAATAACTTAACAAAAATATTAATTGAAATTAAAAAAGAGGGGAAAATCAATATGAAACATAAATTAAAGCTACATGCATGATCAAACAAATTGTTTTGCGCTTTCATAATTTATAGAAAATTTAGTAGAAAACCAGTATTATGTTTTCCTAAATTGCTTTTGTTTACTTATTCAACGCATGGTGTACCCTAGGTTTAGATACGAGACTCATTGAGTACTTAACATGAAAACATAGGTCACATCTAAAAGTTATTATCGCATTTTGTTTAACATAAGATTGGTACAAATTATCCAAGTTTCGTGTTAGTATGATACTTGTGATTTAAGTTGAAAAATTGTTGGAAAATATATAAATATATATATATATATATATATATATATATATATATATATATATATATATATATATATATATATATATATATATATA